>ENA-OSJC01002855-OSJC01002855.1-marine-metagenome-genome-assembly--contig:-NODE-2855-length-12687-cov-4.240127_pt1 | contig 12687 bp, 17 predicted proteins | sample MGYA00237885_ERZ534234 | MGnify/ENA primary metagenome ERZ534234 (study PRJEB26413, sample SAMN06343907) | marine metagenome | isolation source: coastal waters | place: Atlantic Ocean: West Antarctic... | reverse complement strand
GCTGTGTAAGTGTAGTTCCACTCATCGCCTATTTCTTGCATTAAAAATGCATCTAATTTATCAAAGAATTCAATCTTCATTTTTGTAACTCCGTTAGTACATGCAGTAAGTTTTCCATCTTTCCTAACTTACCATTTAATTTTTTATAGACTTCGGGTTCCCAAGTGTCTTTTGCCGCAATCAATATAGTTTCTGTCTTTTGTGTTTGACCTGCTCTATATATACGTTGGTTAAATTGCTGAAAGTGTTCTGCGTTGTACGTAGGTGAACACCATATAACTGTGTTAGCTTTAGTAAGAGTAAGACCATGACCTGCGGATTGCGGATGGCAAAACAATACTTGTATTTGGCCAGCTTGAAATCTTTCTACAATACCTACACGTTTGTGTGCAGGGATTGAACCATCAATAATTTCGTAGGATATCTTTTCTCGTTCTGCAATCTTGACCAACGCATCACGTTCGTGTCGCCAGTTGAATGCTACTAATGAATGTGCACGTTGTGCTACAAGAGTCATAACAATGTCATAACGTTCTTGATGTAAGAACTGGACTGTTCCATCTTCATCATATACTGCACCCGTAACTAACTGGAGTAGTTTTTTTACCCTGGCTCCTGCGTGTACAGCGTTAACTGTGCCAGACTTTGTATAAAGTACAGATTCATCTGCTAGCAGTTTATACATTTTAGCTACAGCAGGACTTAATTTTGTTTTGACTGTACGTTTTATTCTGTCAGGTAAATCAATGCAATCTTCTAGTGCATATCTAATTGTTATATCTCGTAAATTGTCTGCTACAGTTTCTTCTATGCCAGGTTTGTCAATCCACTCGTTAGCAAAACCATTAAACTTAGGAGTACAAACTTGATTACGGTACGCGTAAAAACGTAACCCTAAATGTTTGCCATCATCTACAAGACACACAGGATGCCATAGATCTAATATACCGTTGCTATTTGGAGTACCTGACATAGCAATCCTGCAGTCAAAGTTTTCCATAATAGCTTTACAGTTCTTACTTCTTTTAGATTCTCTATTTTTAAAGGCTGTAAATTCGTCTATAACTATATTGTCAAATTCTTTTAAATACGTTTTGGTTGCTTTGTTTTTACATAAAAAGTTAACAGCTTCAAAATTTGTAATAACCATATCTAAATTATCTTGTGCAAATACCTTTTCACGATTCTTTGCATACGCTACGCCATATTTAATAGAAGGGGTAAACTTATCAATGTCTTCTGCCCATGCTGCTTCTAGTATAGATAGCGGGGCTAGTACTAAAGTTTTACCGCCTAGCTTAACTAACGCATCTAATACTGCACGTGTTTTACCAGTGCCTGGATCAGACGTAACAAGACACTTAGGATTGTCTATTATAAATTGAGTAGTCTTAGATTGGTGCGCATACGGCTCCGGGATTTTTCGTTCGTTGTTCATGTTTCTTCCTTCGTTGTTTGATATTCGGTGTTAGTTGGGTGAATACCAAGTATTTATTGTACCTAATTAATACCCCATTCACAATAGGGACTTTCTCCTTTGCCAAATGAGCACCATCTACAAGCTATTGTAGAAGGGTTAGGAGGAAATTTAGTAGCTGTAGTCATTTCTGTAGCTCGTTCGTGTAGCTTAGGCATAAATACCATAGCTTCATCTCTTGTATAAACTTGTTCCATTACAGTGCCGTGGTCTAAATACCACAATTCTGTTTTAACAATTTCTAAATTCGGATACCTAAAAAAACTTCCGATTGCGTAAGTAAGAGCTTGCTGTGAATGCGATATCTCATTACCAAATTGTTTACCTGTTTTATAATCAATGACTCTAGCTGATGTTTCTGATTCGTTTACTAGGGCATCGAGTTTTACTCTTGCCCATACATCAGGTGCCATCCAATCGCATATTTCCCACTTGCGAGTGAACCCCCAATCTCCTTCTAATTCTACAGCTGCGTTAGCATATTCTTGTTTTAAAAAGTCAAATTGCTTCTGAAATTTTTTAAGAGTAACTGGCATTTCTGCTAGAGTACCTCTTACATAATCTTCTGCTTGTTGGTGAATGTCTGTTCCACGTGCAGCTGCTGGGCCAAAGTCTTCTTTGACACGTTTTACTTTTGATATGTATGTTTTGTAAGCGCAGGATTCAAACACTTTAAGTGCTGAATGAGACCAAGCTGGAACAAGTCCTAGCTCAGTGTCATCATTAACTTCAATGGCGTTAATTAAATCGGGTCTTTTAGACTGGGTTAATTCAGACAATTATAAATCCTTTATTGATTGTTAATAAGCTGAAGATCTCGTTCTTCAAAATGTTCCTTAATTAAATCTTCTCGAATAGTATTATCTAATTTCCATGTCATTACAACCCCTCTTGGGACGCTTGCAGTTCTGTCTTTACTTATACGTTTACGTGCTGTATGTATGTTTAATCTTGACATAGCCTTTGCAAAGTCTCTTGTAGAAAGTTTGTTACGACTGTCTGTTAAAGCATCGTACACAATTTTAAAGTGCGCTAATGGTATAACCGTTTCTTGGCCTACAGTAGCAACCCAATCTTTTAAGTATCTCTGTGCAGTACCTATACCGCCGGCGTCAAAAGTGTTTGTAAGTGGTATGTCTAGTATTTCTGTAAAGTAATCTAAATTTCTAGTTCGTATAGCGTTAGCAAATTCTTCTAAGACTGACATAGATATTTGTTTCATTTCTTTTTTAGCATCGTTTTCTAATGCGGTGTGTGCCATACGTTCGTTTACTTTAAACTTTTTTAATACGCCTGCAATAATATACAACTCTGCATCTAATGAATCTAAATTTTCTATTAGCTCTGGGTGAGCTATGTCTATCTTAACTTCTTGTCGAGGTCCTACGTTGTACCGTCTGTCGCTATCTTCTATTTTAACTGCGTCTCCTCTGTTTGTAAGGAATAAGAAGTTTGTAAAAGATGGCAGCTCTATTTGGTTTGTACGCATCGCACGAACTGTAAGAGTAGGTTCTGTAATTTGATGTTTAAGCTTATCGGCCATACGCCCTGCATTGCCTGAATCTGCCATACGGAACTCATCAACTACTAAGAACAATGCTGTTCTCATGTATAAGTTAAATTGTTCTTCTATATTTTCTAAAGCTCTCATAGGAGTTTGTGCATCACCAAATAAAGGTTTAAGTATTTTGTGTATAAATAATCCTTTACCTGTACCAGGTATGCCTGTAAATATCCATGCGGTCATTGCTTTGCGTTTGTTTTGATATATGTACGCTAACCAATTAACAAAGTGTTCAAACTCTGGTTTGCCATCTCCAAGTACGTGCATTAATAATTTGTAAAAATTAGGCGCAATCTTTTGCATTTCTATTGCTGTTCCATATTCTAATTCTTTTACATTTTCGTTAGCTGCTAACATGTATTCTGTACGACGAAACAAGTTTACGTAGTAGGGAACTTCGTCCAGTTGTACGCCTTTGTCGTTACTAGGATCAAAGACAACCCTAGCGTCAGGAACGTAATCCATATTAGGCCTGCCATGAGACCGCATAAAATCGTTAATAGAATTTTTAGTTGTTGGAGTAAGGGGATAGCTGTCGCTGAATTGTTGTAATGATTCATCATATATTCCGTTGTAATAAGTATCTGTATAGAAGTCACGTAACGCTATTGGTTTTTTCTTTTCTTCTGAATCTATTTGATCTGCAAAGATTTCAAATATACTTTTGTAGAAATCTGCATCTGCTTTTTCTATTTCCCATATAGGTTCGCCTTTAAAGTTAAACATATAATGAGGGTTAGTTAATAAAAAGTAATAACCTCCGCTGTCGCCATTGTTTATATTACAGTTTACGTAAGGTTCTGCTACCCGAGCTACTTGTATAGTCATTTTATCTGGGTTCTGTAAAACTTCTTCTATGTCACCTGATACATTAACAGTTGCTACTTTACCTGCTTTTTTAGGTAAGTTCATTTTGACTCTAAGATTATCTTTAATTTTTAAGCCTAATGAATGAGTACGTTCTGGGTTAACGGTCAGTAATGATCTAGATATTTCTAAGGTCGCCGAACCACGGTCGATCTTTACAAACCTGCCGTCAGGAAGAGGATCTTGTACGTTCTTGAATGTAGGTGGGGCAATGTATATTAATTTGCTGTTGTCTGCTACAGATGGATCAACTATGTAAGATAAACTTTGACCATTAGCTGACAGTCCTATTTGTTCTGCTAAGAAATCACTGTCGTAATTTACCATACGCAACCAATCTTTTAGTGTTTTAGGATGTACTGGCATGTCCATAAAAAAGAATAGGTGTAAAGATAACTTGTCTTTCTTAAAACCAAGCGATGCGCTAGCTTGTGCTACGTAACTTACATCATGGAAGATGTCAGGTAACTGTAGGATTATCATTTCTGCAATAGTGGCTATGCCAACGTTACTGCTCTTGTAAGGCAGTCCATCTATATCTAATACAAGTAGTTGAGTAGATGCGTTACGGTCAGACATGAATGCTCTGGGCTCATCTTGTAAGGGTTGTTTTAACGCCCCTTTATGTAAACAAAACCCTTGGTCTGCATACTTAGTTAGTAATTTATAAAATTGATTAAGACCTTTTTGGTCAGGGTTAACCTCGTGATGGTGTGATGTAAAGTTTTTAGCTAATGGATAAGGTTTAGTACCTTGATCACTTATTTCTTTGCATAACGGTTTCTTTCCTTGTAAAAATATTACTTCCATTATTCCTCCTCTAATAGTTTTGTTTTATATATTTCTTCTCTATCTATTCTAATGTTAGCGTCAGCTTGGAAGCCTAACTTACATTGCCCAGATCCCAGGGCTACGACCGTAAGAGTACATAAAACGTTATCACCATCGTGGATGATGATTTTGTTTCCTTGTTTTCTAGTTAATATTAAATTTTTATTTGTCATAAACTTGGCTTGCTCCACCTTCAGCATCAAGAGGTAGATCACTACACCAAGATGGGGGAGTTCTCATGATATCAATTATTTGGGCCATTGTCTGTTCTGCATCTTGATTTGATCCAATAGCTATTATTTCATCGTGTATTTGCATAACAATATCTACTTGAGGCATTTTTTGTATGTCTAACATTTGATCTGTGATAACTATACGTGCTAATGCTTGTATGACGTTTTCTGTTATTCTTGGGCCATGCGTACGAATAACTTCTCTTTCTGTTTTATATATAAAGTTACCGTGTTCGTACGAAAGATTTGGATAGCTTAAGCACATACCATTAGGTAATTTTAAAGCTCGCGATTCTATAGATAAAGGACCGTATTTCATACCTACACTTCTAGGGTTAATCATTTGAAACAAGCTGTCCTTCATACCTGACCAGAGTTTTGGTATGTTTGGGTACATGCCTCGGTACTGAGCAACAATTGCTTGTGCAGTATGTTCTGTTATGTCTACAGATGGAGAGCCTGTTTTTAATGTAAGTTTAAATCGTTCTGCACCCATACCGTATCCTAATCCTAAGATGGCAGTTTTGCCTACGTACCTTTCTAATTTATCTTTCTTTGTAATTGTACGACCGTATATTTGACTAGCAAATTCGCAATAAACATCTCTGCCTGTAGCAAATGCTTGTACTAAATCGTGTTCTTTAGCCATCCACGCTAACATCCTAGCTTCTATGTTTGATAAATCTGATATGAATAGTTTTTGTCCTTCGGGTGCCATGATTGCAGTACGCAAAGTAGATCCCCTAGGTAAGTTCTGTATATTTATTTTATCAGAACCACCGAACCTGCCTGTGTGGGCTGCGTAATACCGTAAAGGCACAGAAAATGTACCGTCTGGATTAACAGATTCTAAGAACCTTTCTGCTCTTGTTTCTTCTACTCGCGATTTTACTGCTTCTCTAGCTTTCCATATGTGTTCGTACTCAGGGTATGCTTGGCAAAGTTGTGTGTACGCAGCATCGCTTTTGCCAAACGCTGGTATTTTTTGGCCTGTTGTAGGACTTTTCTTTGTCGGTACAGTAATGCCTAAATTTTCTAAGTGCAACTTAAACTTTTGTTGGCTAGCAAGTACTTCTCTTGTAGTACCACTATTTTGTATAGCTTCAGCAGTGTTTTTAGATATTTCTTCTTTGTATGTGGTCAACCGTCCACGGTCGAGTATTAGTTTTGGTTCTACAAACATTCTGACTGTGAGGTCAATAAGATCAAATTCTGATTGCGGGTAGCCTACCGACATTTTCCAAAACAATGCATAAGTTAAATCTACATCTTGAATACAATAGCCTCCTATTTGTGCGTCAAGCTCTGGATCTAAATCTTGTACGCCTTTAGCGTTTACAAGCTCGTCGCCCTTACGCATAGCAGCGTCATTTGGAAACAACCGCACAGCTACATCTTTAAGTCTTGCTGACATATTTGGGTACAAACCACGGCTAAGAGCTGCGGTGTCGTAGTAGTATGCTGGTCTATGGCCAAAGTATTGAGTTAGTATGTAAGCGTCAAACAAAGTGTTGTGGCATACAATAGCTGAGTTATCCCAATCTATTTGTGCAAGTATGTCAGGTGTTTCTTCTTCGTTAAACCATTCCGTATCGCCTTCGTCTACTTTTATACCTACGCCCCACACTTTAAAGTCTGGGTGATTGACGTATTGTACAGTAGACATTTTTGTCAGGGAAACTTGTACGTCGTAGTAAGTTTCAAAATCTAAGTATATCTTTTGCATTAATCCCTCCTTGGGTTAATTAAATGTTGTGCCCAGCATTGAGCATGTTTTGTTTCCAATTAAGATACTGTTTTAGTGATGCTTGTTCCCAACCTTTCTGCTTAGACACAACCATGTTGTAAGCAATAGACCTCGATACTCTCTTCCATTGTATGTATGGGAGATCATCGGGGTGATTATATCTTCTGTAGGGATGGCGGGGGTTACGCTTTACGTATATCACTAAGTTCACTCCTCCTTGAATTAAACTTGACAAGACTAATATTAGTCTTTAAAACATTAAGTATTACATACTTTTGTGTAATATGACAAGTGAGGATAATATTATGGCAATTTTTAAAAGTGGCCAAGTAGATAGCAATTCATCTTTTAAACCTTTTCCAAGTGGAATGGTAGCAGTTAGATATGCTAAATTAAATGTTACTGCAGCATGTAACACTAACGATGTGTACCAATTAGTACAAGTTTTCGCTGGTGAAACTGTTCATGACGTTAAAGTAAAATCATCTGATTTAGATGCTGGTACTGAACTAGTGTTTGATATTGGTGATGGTGGTGATACTGACAGATATATTGATGGTTCAACAATTGGACAAGCTGGTGGTGTAGACCACGAAGCTGCTGATTTAGTACCTCAGTTATATACTGTTGATGATACTATTGATATTCTTGTTCAAGTAGATCCTGCTACAGACGTAGCTGTTGGTACACTTGAAATGTGGGTATACGTATCGTAGGTTGATTGTTTAGACAGGTTCAGAAAATATAACTTAGTTAAATTTTAAGAAGACTGAATCTAGATAAAGGCACAAAGGATAGGTAGTGAGTGGAGACTCTTGCTACCTAGCCCTTGCTAATACCATCCATGGTATGTTTTAGTTAATGAATTACTGGTCCATTTTTAGCACTATATGCTAAATAATCTTCCCAGGTCCCATCAAAACTGTTTACAAATAATATACACACTTTTACATCGTCTTCTGACATCATGTATTGATCTGCTGTTTGTGCAACGCCATGTTCTTCGGCATGGTAACCGATATCGAACATAGCAGATTTAAGTGAGCCCATTTATTTTCTCCTAATAAGTTTATACACTAATTTATTAAATTTAGCATAAGCCTTAGAAGTTGGCAAACCTCTTTCAGCTCTCCCTATTAATTCTTTAAGTTTCATTGCCCAGACTGCTTTAAATTCTGGGTCTTTGGCATTTTTCATAGCTCTTTTTAAAGCTATGCTTCTTTCAGCCGTTTTATCCATTACAAATCTCCTAATAGTTTGTTCTCTAGTATAACTTCGCTCATCTGAGTTTTTAACTCTTCTGGCATTATTTGTTCTGGAGTCAATCTGTTGCCAGTAGGTCTTTTAACTACTGCTTTATTCATTCTGTCTTTGTATTCTTTAGGTACAAAGTCTAAAGCTCCTGGCATTTCGGTTAAGAACTTTTTAAGTGTAGTTATATGTTTTAAATAATCACGAAACTTATTAAGATCTATTTTTATTTTTTTCTCTATATCACTTATTGGTGTTAACAACGCGCATAACTTAGGATCTGTAACGAGTATGGCACGAGTAGCATTAGGAGAATGCTCACCTGCACGATATTGCGTATAAGAAACAGAAGATTGATAAGGCATATAGAAGGGTTCTAAATCGTTTAATTGAACGCCTGTATCACCTTTTACATGATTTTTAGATGCTTCTTTTGATACTGATTTATCGTTCCAATCTTTATAAGTATATGCTGTATTCCATTGATCTACAGGTGTAAGATGTTGATCTGCGGGTCTATTTGGGTTGCACACAATACCTACAGATTCTAATGGTTCTACTAAATTGCTTGCAAATACATTAGTATAAGAAGCGTAACCTGCATTTGATAGAGTTACATCGTATGTAGATTCTAACAAAGGCCTAAGAGCAAGCCATTCTTTTTGTAAAGCAATTGCTTGTTTAAAAGTAGAATTGCTCTCAAATGCATGGCGTAACGCATCTATTGCGGGCTGTACATTATAAGAAGTTCTATACGCATTTTCTAATGAGGTCTCATAGTTTTTAGTTATTTGTTCTCTTAGGGTTTCTGACATTGATACACTAGCCATTATGTTTCTCCTTGATGTTTATTAGTTGGTTGTTCGTCGTTGTCGTCAACGTCATCTAAACCCATAATAATTACTTTGTCGTTAATAAATTCTTCACCAAACTTATCTTGTAGTTTAGCTTTAAGAGCTTTGTTAAAGTCGTCTAAGTTTTTACTCATATCATTTTCTCCATTGAGGTTTTACTTCTACCCACTGCACTTTAGGCGTGTGGACTTTGAAGTTTTTATATATAGTTTTAGGTTGTTTAGTTACTTCTAACACTTGATGTACCATAGTTTTTTTAAGTACAAACAAAGTAATAGAAGCAGCTAAGCCACCCACCATAGCAGCAGCCATGCCGCTAAACGTACCGTAGAAACACACCATGAGTGTGACGGTAATTAGTACGTCGACAAAAATGTCATTACCTATTGTTTTACGTCCACCTGCTTTAAGCGCTAGCAAAAGCAGACCGAGCGCGCTGAATATGCCTACCAGTAACATGCTTGTTCCTCCACATTAAATAAGCCATATAAGCGAACTGAATGGCCTCGATTAAAATCCATAGTGCTGTTGTAATACCTGATACTACACTTGCGTTCATATAATTCTCCATAATAAAAATAAAATTGCACCTATACCTAGTCCTAGGCACAGTAACATTAAGAATGCTTGCATTGAAGTTGCGAGCGCGAATAAAATAAGAATTATAGTGGTACCTGTAAGTACTGATACACCAAATTCTTTCATGAGATGTTTACATTTTGATGACTTCTCCATAAGGGGCTTCTCCTGGTTGTGTAGTTATCCAAAGAACTGGATAACTGGGTTTATCTCCAAAGTCGTCACACTCTAAATCTGTAAGATATATAAGTGCGGCCACGTTTGGATGGGTTTTGTTTACATAGTCTATAGCTGGACTAAACATAGTCCCGCCACGTCCTTTGTATTCTACTTGTAAAGGCAATGCTTCTCTTGTGTACTCGACATCGCTAGTAACTTCGGTATCGCATTGTATTAGATGTACTTTTTCTGGGTTGAGCTCATGCAGTATAAATGAGGTTTCTGTAAGAAACTGAGACAACTCATTTTCGCTTACTGAGCCAGATGAATCGTGGACAATAGCAATCTCTTCTAAGCATGGGTTGTGCATAGACGGCAAGTACATACCTTGCGCTATGAATCGTCTGTTAGGACGTTGCCATGTAAAGTCTGATTTGTTATTGGCTCGTAAGAATCTGCCAAGCACAGCTCGCCAATCGACTTTAGCTTCTGTTATGTCGCATACTAAAGAAGCTAGATTGCCAGACAATTTACCTTGGGCTTTGGCTGCTTCTGCAGCTTGGTTGATAGCGACATTTAGTGCCGCTTCTATAGCCCCGGTCGATTCTGCAGTGTTAGCTGTTGGGTGATCGAGCACGCCGCCACATCCACCAGAGTCATCTGATACACCATCCCAACCTTGAGGAGGTTCAGGTAGCATGTTGTATATAGCATCGGTGGACATGTCATCGTACTTAGAGTCAAGAAGACCACCTTTAGGCAAGAAGAAACCTTCTTTGATTAGGTGATTATTGATAGCGTAATCTGCTGCTACGTTCCATTTCTTTGGATGGCGTTCGCCTCTACGAGTTATGTGTAGCAGTACTACGTGCATAACTTCGTGAGCCAAAAAGCCAACGCGTTCTAGAGGTCCTTGTTTTGCAAACCATTTAGGATTGTAGAACAGATTAACACCGTCTACAGCACCGGTATCTATGTCGTCACGCTCAACAGGTTTTAAGCGTAAGCACAGGGTGCCGAAGAAAGGGTTGTCTAGTACAAGTCTAGATCTTGCTTTTGTAAATAATTCGTTATTCATATTTTTGATTCCAAATGTTGTACAGCCGGAGCTGATAAGATTCTGCTAAACCGTTGTAGTTTTTCTAAAGCATGAAGTTCTATAGGTTTATATTCGCCGTTCCAATCAGTTATTTCTAAAAGATGAAGTTTTAACATGGGGTTTTTGCCCCAAGTTCTTTTGTGTATAGGTTGATTAATGCCAAACCATCTGCACCCTTTTATGTAAGGGTTTTGTTTTGTATCTATACCTATTTCATTTACTATAAATCCGCCTTCGCCACCACAAAACCGTAGTTTAAACACAGCTCCTAGTTCTAAAGAAATAGGCATTGGGTTGTATATTGTAAAGTAAGGGTGATGTTTATTAGATGGATCAATAACTGTTAATACTTCTGAGTATTGTACGCTCCTGTTAGTTGCAGGCAATTTGAATCCGTTTTTTATTATTCTGTTCATACAGTTCTCCATACTCTATAAGTGCCATCTTTAAGTTTTCTTGTTACAGGTTCACAAGCTAACGCTCTTAAATAAGAATACAGACTATTCCGAGCTTCTTGGGAAGGAACTTTAACGGAATCGCCTATTTTCATTTGTCGTGCTATTGGACCATATTGGCTTGTTCTACGGCCAAAAGGTATTGGAATATTGTTTTCTATTTTTGCGTCCATTAGTTAATCTCCTAATAATGAGTCAGTTAATAATATTTCTTTAAGATCTTTTAGTTCGTCAGTTGCTATCTGAGCTAGTTCTATTTGACGAGCTTTACGATCCTCTTTCTTCTGTGATTTATCTAGGTATTCTTGAGGTACTAGATCTGAAATCGCACCGTCAGTAGCCTTAAGTGCTTGATTTAAGGTAGTAAAATTAGCTAGCGTAGACATAAGATTTCTTTCGAACTCTCGTCTTTTGATCCTAAGATCGTCGTTGTGCTTTGCTATAGCTATACATTCTGCAAGTATTGGATTGCTGAACGGCACTGTTATTTTTATATAACCGGTATCGCTGTATCTTTGTTTACATAAGAAACCAGGCGCCTGTTGCATTGTTGTTAACGGCAATGTATACGAATGACGTTTGCCTCTGTTGTAATCATCGTCTTCGTCTTCGTATTCTTCTACTGCGTTAAGTTCTATTTGATTGTAGCTGTACATTTTTTGTTCATGCACACCTTCTAGTATAGAATTGACAGACGCTAATGCTTTGTTAGCTTTAGATACTAAATCGAACTCTTGCACTATACGGTCTCCCAATCCTTCTGCGTAGGTTTTCTCTGGGTTAATGTTGTCAAATTTCTTGTAAGCATTTTTGCTTATATCGTATAACAACTTATCTGATAATCTTACTGTAGACATAATGTACTCCTTATATTATTACGTTTGCGTTATCTACGATCCATTTACGTAGATCGTTTTGGGTTTTAAGACTCTTATCTTTTGCAAGACATCCTTTGACAAGGACAACTTGAAATTCGATAGGCATCTTTTTAGTGACTTTGAGGATGTTTTCCATCTTGTCTTCTGTAGCTCTAGACGCTAATGCGTTGGCTAGTGCGTACAACAAGGCTGGGTTGTCATCTTTCTTGTAGAGATTTGGGTCAGCTATAATAGCGTCTATATCTGGTAGCTTGTCGGCTATTTGTTTGAATGCTACAAACTCACCAGCTGCGCCGTCGCCTACTAGTGCTGATACGCCATAGAATATTAATTCTTCTGACACATCATCTGTGTAAACGCTAAGCTTTTTACTTACAAACGACCAGGATCTTGGAGTAGCAAAGGCATACTCATCTGCATTAAATGCGTTAAGCAAGTTAGGTCTGTATTGTATAAACGCAATGACTGATGGGTCTATGTTATTTTTGAAAGCCCATTCTACCCAGTCATCGAGTGTTGGTTCTAGTTCGTAATGCGCTAGTCTGTTTCTAACTGGGCTAGGCATCTGATATACAGCTGCGGAGTCAGTTAGTCTATTACCTGCACTAACGATAGACCAGCCGGGAGGCATTTTGTAGTCGCCAACCTGCCTAGTTAGCAACAACTGCAAGAATGCATTTTGTGTTGCTGGTG
>ENA-OSJC01002844-OSJC01002844.1-marine-metagenome-genome-assembly--contig:-NODE-2844-length-12711-cov-4.377869_pt1 | contig 12711 bp, 10 predicted proteins | sample MGYA00237885_ERZ534234 | MGnify/ENA primary metagenome ERZ534234 (study PRJEB26413, sample SAMN06343907) | marine metagenome | isolation source: coastal waters | place: Atlantic Ocean: West Antarctic... | reverse complement strand
CTTTTAAATATATTAATCGTCAACCACCTGTAGCAGAATGTTGCAGGAGATTAATAATCCCCTAATATTTATTCTTCTGCCGCCAGACTGGTGCGAAAACCAGTCACCAATTACACTAATCGAAGAACTGAATCATGATAAAGTAATTGCAGGGGAAACTATGAGTAATCTAGAGATAGCCACAAAGATAATGGAATTAATTCAGGGGGATGATAATCAACGTCAACTTGGTTTTGATCAATTCAATCAAAATCTAACGAAGGATTTTATTCGATTTTTAATGAATCGTGGCCTAAGTTATGAAGATGCAAAGGATGTTTGCCAAATAACGACTATTAAGATTTTCAAAAAAGCAGAAACATTAAAAGATATAAGTTATGCAAGAACGTGGATGTATCAAATATTAAGAAGAAGCTTGTTGGATTTCGCAAAGAAAAAACAAAAATATCAAAAAATATTTGAAGAATTTGATGATGAGACAACAAAAGTAAAAAGCGAGATGAAAAATGAAGTTAACTTTAATAATGAATATTACGATCAGAGTGATTGTGTAGAGGAGCAAATGAAAAATTTTTCAAAAGAAAACCCAGAACGCTCTCATGCTTTAAGGCTACAAATGGATGGATTTGATATTAAATTTATTTCTGATTCGATTGGAAGAACACCAGGGGCTACAAAAGAATATTTAAATCAATGCCGAAAAAAAATTTCACCTTGGGTTGAAAAATGTTTAGAGATAGGGACACGTTAATATGGCTAACAATGAGTCAAGATTAGATAGCGATTGGTTAAAAATTATTGCCGGCGATATTATCTTAAAAATAGAGCCAAAGTGGCGTCTTCAAGGACGGCTTATCCGTGCGGCATTAGTAAAACAAAAAAATAAAATTGAAAATTCAATACCAGAACACGATCAAAAATTTCATGACCAATTAAGAAAATCATTAATTAAAGAGGGGCTGTTAGAGCCTAAATCCAGAATAAAAAATATGATTCATAATAAAATCAGAGCTGTACTAACACTACCCTTAGGAGCTGGAGTTGTGTGGGCAACAAAAATTGAACCTCATTTTACTAAGCCAATGGTAGCTGGAGGTATAGTCAGTCAAACCGAAAGTATTGAGACACAACAAGACTCATTTTGGAGAAATAACTTTATTAGAGGAAGTTTTACAGGTTTTTGGTCGAGAATAAATAATTATGTTGATCTAGATTCGAATAAAACAAAAATTACATTGGATAACCAATGTCACCCTAAACTTTTAACTTTTACAGGATGTACTAAACTGGCCCGAAAATTTGATTCTGCGGCACAATTTAATTTGGGTCTCATGTATGAGCAAGGTATTAATGTGAATCAAAGTTACGAAAGTGCTATGGAGTGGTACAAAAAATCTGCTGCATTAGGCAACACACAAGCACAATTTAATATGAATTATTTAGTTAATAAACAACTTGCTAAATAATTAATTTAGACCCTGACCTTTAATAACAAATGTCGTCTACCTGTTGACAACATTAAATTAGAGGTTAAATCATGAAATTTAAAAGAATGTTAACTCCGTTATCTGTCAGTCTGACCGTCTTGTTTAGTGCCAGTCCGGTACTTGCACAAAGTAACGACGGCGAATCCAAATTGGCAATGGAGGAGATCATAGTAACAGCCACCCGTCGTGCAACTAGCATACAAGAAACGGCTATTTCGATGGAGTCTATTTCTGGTAGTGATCTAGAAGAAAAAGGTTATAACAGCATTGACCAATTTATCGACCAAGTACCGGGAGTTACCGCTATTTCAGGAGGAGGAGCTTTGGGTGATAGGGTCATTATTCGTAATATTGCAACCTCTACTCAAGAGGCAGGTAGCCCGGTTATCGCTACCTACTTTGATGACTTTAGTGTTTCTGGCATGTTCTCCGGTTCGAATGCTTTACGCCTAGTGGATATGGACAGAGTCGAGGTACTTAAAGGACCGCAAGGCACCCTTTTTGGACGAAGTGCAATGGGTGGTATTGTGCGTTATATCTCAAATAAAGCGCAAACTGATTCTGTTGAAGGGGGTTTTAATACCTATTATTCAAATACTGCTGATGGTGGTGATAACGCCGGTGGTCACACTTTTCTAAATCTACCCATTTCCGATACATTAGCGGTTCGCTTTGTAGGTTATAACTACTCAAACGCAGGCTTTATCGACAATGTGGAGCTGGGCACTAAAGATGTTAATGATGAAGATATACAGGGTGGTCGAATTGCCGTTCATTGGGACGCGACAGATGTATTGAGTGTAGATTTTACTTACTTAAATCAATCACTAGATGCAGCGCCAAACTATGTATCGACAACCCGTGACCCCGGTGATTTAACTGTAGCGGGTGACGAAGGCCCTGATGTACCCTTTGATCTCGACGCTCGTACTCAACTTGTTGGTATTGAGAGGGAATGGGGTCTTGACCAAGAAATAGTCAACCTGAAAGTCGGGAGAGATTTTGACTCCTTTACAGCAACCTTCCTAGCCACACAAATTTCCGCTGAAGACTCTAATAGAGATGATTATCGTGAATTTGTGTATGTGACCAGTGGTTGCGCTTGTGACTATCTGGAACCTGGACATGCGCCTAATACAGAAGATACGGATATCTATGAATTGCGACTGGTATCATCGGGCGATAATTTTATTGATTGGATAGCAGGCGTTTATTATGAAGATGGCAAACACGATGCTAGTCAACAGAATCGTATGCTGGGGCCGGATCAAGTGTTATTTGGCTTCTGGCCTGTCACCGAGGGGGATATTGCAATTGACTCTGATTTTGGTAGCAAAGGCAGTGAAACAGCCGTTTATGGTGAGTTAGGCTTTAATTTTACTGAGCAGACCAACTTGACTGTCGGTTATCGTCGTTCTGAGGTTGAATTTGGTAATGTTACCACAAAAGCAGATGGTTTTTTCCTTCAACCCCCCTTTAACAATGATCAGGAATTTGTCGGACAGGTTTTTGCAACTGAAGAAGATGTTTCTACTTATAAAGTAGCACTGTCGCACAGCTATACTGATGATATTTTTGTTTATGCTACAGCAACGTCTGGCTATCGACGAGGTGGTGTCAATTCACCTACGATTAATAGCCCTTTTTCTACCTTTGATTCAGACACCGTCTGGAACTATGAAGCAGGTGTAAAATCAACGTGGATGGATGGTGCATTGCTGGCCAATGTATCGGTTTATCTTATTGACTACGACGATATTCAGTTGACAGTTCAAGATCAGGTTACTTACACTAGAGGAACTAAAAATGTTGGTAAGGCTGAAATATCCGGTGTTGAATTTACGATGGCCTATCAATTTAATGACTACTTTGATATGTCTGTCGCAGGGTCGTTCAGTAGTCCAGAGCTACAAGAAGACGTTCCCGGCGGTGACTCTGGTAAGAAAGGCGACAGACTTCCAGGTTCTGCTGAAGAAAACTTTGCTTTGACAGCTAATTGGAATCAACCAATAAGGGATGGCTTGGATTTTTATGCCATGGCAACCACTAAGTACGTTGGCGCAAGATTGAATGATTTTAATCTTGATTTAGATGTTGAGTTACCGTCTTACAATTTGACTGATTTACGAATTGGGGTCAGAAGTTCTGAAGGCTATAGCATTTCACTTTTTGCGGATAATGTATTTGATGAAGCGGTTATTTATGCCATAGACAGACAGGGTCCTACTTTCGAAAGTGTTCCTACCAATCGACCAAGAACTATGGGTGTTAATGTTGCTTATAACTTTTAATAGTCAATTGCTAACAAACATTGGTTAAGAATAAATAAAGGCTGAAGCTTCTTGAGGCTTTAGCCTTTTTTATTGCTGTAGATAAACAGTTCATCTCTTTCTTGAAAAGGATAAATACATGAATAATGTACTAATTTAAATTGGGAGATAACTTTAAACTTTTTTAATGAATACTTTACTAGTGAATAAAAGGATGTGATATGAAAACTGTTTTTGGTTTGTTCGTAGGGTTTAGCTTGTTTATCGGAGGAGCATTAGAGGCACAGGAAATGCCGTACCATATCCCTGATGTCGTTACCCACCAGATAAAGTCGACAAATGTTGATCAAACCTTCGCTATTCATGTCTTGCAGCCGATTACCAAAAAAGACGGGTCAGAAAAATTTCCCGTTTTGTATATGACCGATGCCAATGGCGGCATAGACGAACAGATTGCACATTTTCTCCATTTGGGGGGAGATGCTCCGCGTTTTATTATCGTTGGTATTGGATATCCGGTTGACCATGCACTAGGTGGGTTGAACATTCGTAACCGTGACTTGACACCAACACCTTCCGCGCGGTTAGAGGCAGAATTTGGATTGCCCGTTGATGGCGTGCCCTCCATTACGTCTGGTAAAAAATCGGGTGGGGCAAAGGAGTTTTTAAGCTTTATTCGTGATGAGTTGGTTCCATTCGTTGACAAGAATTACAATACAATCGAAGGCGATAGAGGTTACTTTGGCGACAGTCTTGGTGGTCTCTTTGGGCTTTACACGCTTTTTCATGAGCCTGATACGTTCTCGCGGTACATAATAGGCAGTCCTTCCATTTGGTATGATGATACCTTGTCCATTAAATATGCTGAGAAATTTCTAGCCTCGGACCAGCTATTAAATGCCCGTGTGTATATGAGTGTGGGCGAGTTGGAAGAGACGGCGGGAGACCAGATGGTCTCGAACGTCTACAAGATGTTTGCATTGTTAAAATCGAAACCAATGCCGGATTTGGACATTAAAATGGAAGTCATCCCAGGGGAGACCCATACTTCCGTACCTGCTATAAATTTAATTAAGGGAATTCAGGCGGTTTACGATAGACCAAACTGCTCCTTTATGGACCCCCGCTGCCCGCAATAACTTCATAGCCAGTATTGCAAAGAGAGGGGAGTTTCGAAGTGAGTACGACTGTCTTTAATCATTGGAAGAAAATAACGTGACTAACCGTCCAGTAAAGATTTTTGTTATCTGCCTCTCTGTGATGTTTGCCCTTGGTCTATAAGACGTTACAGTTTTTTGCGGAAGAATTTGACCCAAGTTCTGCTGCTCCTCAAATAACGGCTGAGAATGTTGCTCCGTTCTTCGACGCAGCTTTCGATGTGCAGCGGCAGGATCACGAACTGACAGGTCCAGTGGTGTCGGTTGTTTATCGTGGCGAGGTGCTCTTCAACGGTGGTTACGGTTGGGCTGACCTGGTGGAGGTCTGTATTGTCGGTTTTTGGTTTGTTGCGCGACGGTTTTGCTGAACCAGGGATCACTGCCCGCCTGAATGGTGAGTTGGGCGAAAAGTCATTGACCATTCTCGTCCGGTAAGCTGCTATCCCCAACTTTTATCCTAAACATGCCTATGAAGATGCTTTTGTATTCGTGGCAAAACACGTTTTATAATTTTTATTCTCCTTATATGGATCTGCTCTTACGGAACATCTGGACCTTATGAGCTAGTCCGTAGATGTTGGCGTAATCCAGTTTGCAGGTATTCCGGTTTATCCTGGCCATCGTATCCGGAGAACAATGCGGTGGTTCGATCGAGTATGGGATTGCCTGAATTCATCCTGGCGGTATGTTTATCGATAAAGGTAAGACTGGTATCAGCCGGTATCGTGGAGATGCCTGAATCCTTATGCACAACATCAATCATCAAACGGCCATTTTTAACACTTAGGTCTATTCGACTCTGGATGTTCTCATAGGAACCCGCATAGGTATCAAGGTTCGGTTGTCTATCAGCAGGCACCGGCAACTCCGGTTCAGTAACCTTTGCGAGTGAACCCAGTAGTTCGTCAAACATGGCTTTATACAAACCTTTTGCATCACCGCCATTGGTTAACATAGCGATGGCCATATTTTTCTCAGGCAGGATACGCAGAAAGGCAAACTGGCCAATTGTTGCACCATCGTGACCAAACAATTTTTCACCGTTATAGTTCATCAGAAACCAACTGAGCCCCCAATTACCAATCGCATTAGGGGAATGTTTTTGCATTTTTACTTGGGGTTTCAGCATCGCTTTTACCGAAGCGCTCTTGAGTATCTGTTCACCGGATCTGCTTTTACCCTTATTCAGATGCATTTGTGCAAACGACAATAAGTCGCTAGCAGACATGGTTGGCGTTGAGCCAGCGGCTTTCTGACCAAATGTCAGATAGGGCGTACGGCTCACATACCAGGTATCCGGCTTGCGCGTACTCTGGACATGCCCAACAGCACAACTAAACCGCAATGAATCCTCTGGCCGGCTGAATGCCTGCTTCATACCCAAGGGATTAAAAAGATATTGCAGCAAAACCTGATCGTAAGATTTGCCCCGTAAAACTTCGATGACTCGCCCTAAAACCGCGTAACCCAGGTTGCAATAACTCATCATGGCACCGGGATTAAACAAACTTGGCACCATCGTGCTCTTGTCAACAAGCCGTGCGATAGCATCGTCGCCCCGGCCTGAATCCACAAAAAAGTCACCGTCAATGCCACTAGTATGGCTCAACAACTGTCGAATGGTGACTGATTGGCTGACATCATAACGGGCGATACGAAACTCAGGCAGATAGGTTGAGACAGGTTCATCCAGTGAAAGCGCCCCTTCATCAACCAACTGCATAATCAAGGTACCAGTGAGCGGTTTACTGATTGAGCCAATCTGAAATGCCGAGTCCGGCGTGGTTTTAACCTGGGTGTCCAGATTAACTACACCTGCGGCAGCAGTCGCTACAATGCGGCCATTCCTCAATACTGCAAGACTTGCCCCAGGTACATGATGTTTCTTTACCTGACTGCGGAACAACTTATCGAGCTCTTTCAGTATTGCCATTGTTATCGTCTCCCCATGTGTCAATTAAATAAGTTCAAGTGCGCAAGTTCAATTTGCGTAAGCTCGACCAAAACTACCACGCCATTCCAGACAATCACAAATTGGACAAAGTGATTGGCCATCTATGTCAGCAGAAATTTACTTGAAGCATTCCAGCTTTATAAAGTAAACGGTAAACTATCGAGCACTCGACTAAAAACCAGGCAAATCAAAGTGTACACTTCAAAATTCCCGAAAACGTCGCTGGGTGTTTTCCCCACCCCGTTAACTGAGTTAACTCGCTTAAGCGATAAACTGGGCGGCCCGCGAATTTTCATTAAACGTGACGACCTGACAGGTCTGGCACTCGGCGGTAACAAAACTAGAAAATTAGAAACTATTCTCGGTGATGCCCTGACCCAGGGCTGCGATACGATTATTACTGCTGGCGCTGCACAATCGAACCATTGTCGTCAAACAGCGGCAGCCGCAGCAAAACTGAATTTGGAGTGTCACTTAATTCTAGGTGGTGAACAACCAGACAAGATTAGCGGCAATCTTTTGCTCGATAAAATCTTTGCTTGTCATATTCACTGGGGTGGCGCGAATCGCAAAGGAGAAGACATCCCTGAACTAGTTAAGCAATTAATAGCCGCTGGTAAAAAACCTTACATTGTTCCGTATGGTGGATCGAATGCGTTAGGCGCAATATCATTTATTGATGCGGTTGAAGAACTGGTTAATCAAACAGAGCAAGCTTTTACTCATATTGTATTTGCATCCAGCTCTGGTGGCACACACGCGGGTTTAATGATTGGCAAGCGTATCTTCAAACAGGATTTTAAGTTGATCGGCATTAGCATTGATAAGGACGAAATCGATCATCAGGAACTGGATCAGCACATCATCAACCTCGCCAACAAAACAGCCAAAGTGATTGGGCTCGGCGCATCGTTTTCTGATCAGGATTTAACGCTCAACACTGACTATATTGGCGGCGGATACGGCGTGGTTGGCGAGCTAGAAAACGAAGCCATAAAACTAACCGCGCAATTAGAAGGAATTCTGTTAGACCCTGTTTATACTGGCCGCGCGATGGGTGGTTTAATCGACATGATTCGCTCTGGCCAGTTCGAAAAGGATGCAAAGGTATTGTTTTGGCATACTGGGGGAGCGCCCGCTTTGTTTGCTTATTCAGATACATTAGATTTCTCGCCCGTGCATTAATCCGCCTCTAGTTAGCAATTCATATGGCTATTCAGTTCAACAATCAAACGGTTAACAAATGGGAAAACCCTTGGCTTCATACGATACAATCATCATTGGCGCTGGTATCGCTGGCATTTCTCTCGCTGCTCAACTGTCTCGATATTGCAAGGTATTATTGTTAGACGCCGAGCAGAACCCTGGATATCACGCCACAGGTCGGTCGGCTGCATTTTTCGCACCGGCTTACGGTAATGACGTGGTCCGCGCAATTACCGCTGCCAGTGAAGACTTCTTCCGTAATCCCGCCGGCGGATTCACAAGTACCCCGCTGTTACATCCACGACACGCCCTGTTTATTGCTACTGATGAACAGAAAAAACAACTTTCCGCACAGCATGATCAAAGCCCGCATTTACAAACAATGGATGCAGCAGAAATAAAACGACGAGTGCCTATTCTCAATATAGAAAAAATAAAACATGCTGCTAACGATACAACTGGGGGAGACCTTGACGTAAACGCGATACTACAGGGTTACTTAAGACAGTTTCGAACCCATGGAGGCGACCTACAAACAAATGCTAAAGTCGCCGGGCTGAAGTGGGCAGATGGATATTGGAAAGTCAGCACGACATCTGACAGTTTTATTGCGCCGATTGTTGTCAATGCCGCAGGGGCATGGGCTGATACAATTGCAAAACTTGCCAGTCTTGATAGCATCGGCATAACGCCTTATCGGCGCACGGCGCTATTGGTTGACGCGCCTGTTGCAGAAAATATTTCTGCCTGGCCGCTAGTGATAGATATTGATGAAGGATTTTATTTCAAACCCGATGCTGGCCAGCTGCTAATTTCCCCGGCTGACGAAACTAAATCTACGGCCTGTGATGCCTTTCCTGATGAGCTTGATATTGCAATAGCGATTGATAGAGTTCAGAAAATCACAGACCTTCAAGTAAAAAAGGTGAACCACAGCTGGGCTGGTTTACGCAGCTTTGCACCTGACAAAACCTTTGTTGCCGGTTTTGACCCAAGAGCAAAAGGATTCTTTTGGCTTGCTGGGCAAGGAGGTTATGGCGTTCAATCTGCACCAGGATTGGCAGACATTGCTTTATTTCTTATTACCGGTAATCACGACTTGTTAACCCATTCGCAGGTCAAAGAACACATAATAAAAATAGCGCCGGACAGATTTTTATAAAACCTCAGTAGCGAATAGAGAAAGTTGAAAAAGCCTCATCGCCTGAGTATTCAACAACATCGATACTAACAATTTTAGCCAGCGGCGGGCCGATTTGACTTCATTGGTGCAACTCATCGGCGGCTTTAGAATCACCAACCACAAGATATTCCACACGTCCATCAGTCAGGTTTTGCGCAAATCCCTGCAAGCTAAGGCCTAATGCTTGCTGTTCGAGAGAACCCCGATAAAACACCCCTTGTACTCGCCCGGAGACAAATGCATGAAGACTCTCTTGTTCATTCGCCAAAGCTAGCCCCTTCACCAACTGGATACATTAAACGTGGACAGTTCTGTCGCTCAAAAATCTCGATACGATGGGTCATCAAAACTGGCGGATCTGCAGTAATAGTTTCTGCTGCCAAATCGCTGAGTCCTGCCCTAAAGTGATTTGAAGATTTGAGTGCTCTTCAGAAAATGTGGTTTGTTTCCCTTATCTTTATGACATTTCTCAGCGCGCGTTTTGCCGCCCCGGTCCATTCACTAGTAATGTTTGGTTTGAGCGCACTGACCCATCGACTGTGGCTCGAACGCCAGCGTAGCTCTAACTGACCACCTCTTTTTCTCGGCTGAGAGACGACTGTGGTTTTTTTAGTTATAGTAAAGGTCCCTACAATTTCTTTCTGCGGATAACAATGCCTCTTATTGATAAAATAGTAGACCTAGCGCCAGAGATGACTACCTGGCGCCGTGACATCCATGCGCATCCAGAACTTGGGTTTCAAGAAAATAGAACGGCAGATTTTGTCGCTAAAAAATTAACACAGTGGGGCCTCCAGGTGTTTAGGGGGATTGGCAAAACAGGTTTGGTTGGTGTACTTAAAGTGGGTAACGAAACACAGTCCATCGGCTTAAGAGCTGACATGGATGCCCTGCCGATCACGGAACGCAATACATTCGAGCATCGCTCAACGCACGATGGCACCATGCATGCATGTGGTCACGATGGCCATACAACCATGTTGTTAGCAGCAGCCAAGTACCTGTCAACCAGTCAAAACTTTCGCGGCCAAGTGAACTTTATTTTCCAGCCGGCTGAGGAAGGTATTGGTGGCGCTAAAGCCATGATTGAAGATGGACTGTTTGAACAATTCCCATGTGATACTTTGTATGCCATGCACAACGCACCAAAAATGCCAGTTGGGGCCTTTGCAGCGGTTCCCGGGATTAGAACTGCGGCTGGTGCTTTTTTCGACATTGATATAATTGGCAAGGGTGCCCACGGAGCGTTTCCCGATCAAGGTGTTGACCCTGTTCTCATTGCAGGTGAGTTGATTGTCGCGCTTCAATCAATTGTTTCGCGAAATATGCGGCCAACCCAAACCGCAGTACTCTCGATTACTCAGGTTCATGGAGGCGATGCTTACAATGTCATCCCTTCAACGACGCGTCTCTCTGGAACGGTGCGTACGTTGGACATGCGGCTTATGAAAAAAATCGAGTCACGTATGGATGTCATGGTAAATGGTATTTGTTCGGCACATGGTGCAACCGGTAAGGTGGATTTCCGAATCATTTTTCACCCAGTGTACAACGACAATGCCGCATCGGAAGTTGCCGCAAATATCTGCGATGAATTGGTCGGGAGCGAAAATGTGCATCGCAATAGTCCAGCGGGAACCGGCTCAGAAGATTTCTCTTTTATGTCCGAAGTTGTCCCTAGCTGTTATATCAATATTGGCAATGGTGAGGATAGTCACTCGCTCCACAATCACGACTATGATTTCAATGATGACGCACTCGTCTATGGCGCCAGCTTCTTCGCAAAGGTTGTAGAACAGTCACTGCAGAATCCAGATTGATCCCAACTCCGAGATTCGAGTTGAATTGAACAGAAGCTCCTGTCACCCTTAGCGTGTCCTATACGATCCATTAACCTAAGCTACTGCGGGGAGTTGGTATGAACCGTGGCGACGTGATTCTCATGATTAGTGATCCAGTAAAAAATATTCTCGTCTCTGGGCTTTTCCTTCGCCATCCTTCTTGGCATTTTCATACGCGTGAAGAATGACCACGATGGTTGTTATAATAATATTGAAAATGATCGAACGCGATGGTAATCCTCCAGCAACCCTGCCCCTGCCTTCTGAGGCTCCACCCACCTAGTTAGTCAATCATATCTACAATCCTTATCCTCAAAATTCTAAAAAATAGTGTCCAAATATCGAAAACATGAGCAAGTTAATTGGATGGCAAACTCGAGATATATAAATAATAGGAGAACGACCATGGCAAACGTATTAATTACAGGCGCAAGTAGTGGACTGGGTGCTGCAATGGCCAGGCAATTCGCACGTCGAGGTGATAGTCTAACTCTGGTCGCCCGACGCAAGCATCTACTGGAAGGCTTGCAGGCTGAACTCCTTAGTGAAGGTGCGGCCCGTGTCGAATATCAAGTTGTTGATCTGGAAGATGAAACGCAGGTCCAGAAACTTGCCGACGACCTTTCCAAACTCGGCATCGACGTGCTGATCAACAATGCCGCCTTTGGTCACTGGGACTACAGTTGGGATACCACACCGGAGATGATGCGATCTATGATCGCGGTGAACGTGAGTGCAGTGGCGGTACTCTCTTTAGCGTTCAGCCAGATTAAACACGTGCACCCGTCTCGACTTATGAATATTGCATCAGGGGCCGGCTACGCGTTGTTCGAGAGCTCGATTCCCTACTCGGCCAGCAAGTTCTTTGTCACCGCATTGACCGAAGGGATTGCTCAAGAACTGAGCACTCAAAAACTGCCGATGCGGGCGCAGCTACTTGCTCCGGGTCCGATTACGACAGAATTTTTGATCAACGCAATGGAGGGTTCGAAAATGGATGCAATGAGCGCCGAGGGCATGGACAAAATTCAGTTTCACACACCAGAGCAGGTATCAGAGTTTGCCATGCAGCTTTATGATAGTGATGCTATTGTAGGTAGAGTGCAGTCTGACATGAGTTTTTTACTGAGTGGTGGGCTGCATCAGGTAGGTCAATTGTTCGATGCGGAATGGTGATGAATCCTTCACCGAATTTCTAACAATCACCAGATGTCACCGATCCGGACGCGATCCAAACCATTCTGGCGCATCTGAGGCAACGCGTGCCTCCTGATGCTGTGCACCGGCAAAGAGCGGGGCAAGGGCCGCGAAACGATCTTTTTTCGCTAGCTGATGGTTGAAACCACGACAGCGGGTTTCTCCCCACGCCAACAGAAAAGCACATTGGCTAATCGCTCATCACCTGGTCAGCCAATAACCACAAACCCTGATAGCGTTTAACTACTACTAGCCATACGGCGCCACTCTTTCATAAAACAAGCAGGCAACCGATCTGATTCGATACTCAGACTTTCGATCGAAAAGCCCTGTTATAATTCCTATCCTCAGAGTCCCAAGTGGATTGCCATTGTTGCAAGTGCATTCGCCTATGTGTTTGTCTGGATGTATCTTGC
>ENA-OSJC01002834-OSJC01002834.1-marine-metagenome-genome-assembly--contig:-NODE-2834-length-12738-cov-22.957033_pt1 | contig 12738 bp, 15 predicted proteins | sample MGYA00237885_ERZ534234 | MGnify/ENA primary metagenome ERZ534234 (study PRJEB26413, sample SAMN06343907) | marine metagenome | isolation source: coastal waters | place: Atlantic Ocean: West Antarctic... | reverse complement strand
CTGAGTCTCCATTAACTGTATTAATGGAAAATAACCAAAACTGGTATAATAATATTATGTCAGCTTGGAAAACAAAAAATAACATAGGAGAAGCAGCACATGTATAAATTATTCCAAATACGTTTAACAGAAGCTGAAGTTGATATGATTAATGCAAAAGGACACGATAGTGTTCCAAAGCAACGTGCAAGACTGGGCATGAGCTGGGCTAAAGACATTGGCAAAGTTTCAGCAGATGCATTTGCCGCTGGATATTATGATCACGTAGCTAATATTACAGCTAATGATCTTGAAGGTGTATTTCATACAGGCAACATGGGACCAGAAGAAAACATTGAACGCTTAAATCAAATGCACAGTGTTAGCGTTGGTGATATTGTTGAAGATTTTAAAGGCGTAAAGCACGTTGTTGCAGATATTGGATTTAAAAAGGTTGACGAAACGAACTTTGTGTCGTAAACTTGTTTTAAATTACCAAAACGGAGTAACAAGCAAATGCTCGAATATTTAGAGTTTGTACAAGAATTACAGAAATTATCAACAAAAACCCCAAATTTAGTTGCAAAGCAACAAATTATTTCACTTATTGATAAGTATCAAAATAAAGCGGATGAAATAGACCGTAGCAATTTTGAACAATTTCACGGAGAAAAATAAATGGCTAGATTAGCTGGAATAAAGATAAAGAAGAAAAAAGCAAGACTTCCTTCAGAGCGAATTCGTAAAGGATCACTAAATGATCCAGACTGGACGGGAGCTGATGGTTGGTCAGGAAAAGAGTATCACGATAAACGACAAGCGTCGACGTCTTACTATTATCAAAATTATAAAGCAAGCGATTTGCTTGACTTTGCATTTACATGGATGCTTAATAACGAATATACTAAGCAAGACATTAAATGTGTTAAGGCAGCGAAGAGCCAATCAATTAGTGCAGTAACAGGTTACTACTGTCGTATGCTTACAATGGGGTGTCCAGACGAACATCTTGCTTGGAACGCCTATTGGGAAAGTTTACCAGGAACAGCAGGAACACCTAAACCAATTAGTGAGTTTATTAAGAAACGCATTTCTAACGCAATTGACGAAGGAAAAACATTTGTAGCAGAAACAGAACGATTGGCAGCACAGGAAGCTAAAATGAATAGTCGACCTAAGCCAACTATACAAGAATTATTACATCAATCAGCTATGCAAATGACTGACGAAATTGAAGATTTCTTAGACAGTTGGGTTAATAGTAAGTATGATGTTACAATGGTAAAAGACTTTACCCCTGATGCAATGCTTCGCAAAGCAGGTGCCAAGCAAGCACACTCGCGTATTATTAGAAAAGTATATGAAGCTAGTGTCGCTGAATTTGCCGAACTTGTTACAAAGGTAGCAAAAGACGATAAAGATGATATGCGCCTACAGTTAGAAGAGGGCTACGACCATATGTCAAAAGCACAACAAAAAGTTGGGCTTGAGATTTATCGTAAAATAACTAATGCGTGTGATATTGTTGAAGCAGAAAGCAAAGTAAATCGCAAGCCACGCAAAGTACGTATAAAGAGTCCCGAAGACCTAGTTAAGAAGCTCAAATTTAAGCAAAGCGATGCTGAATATGGTTTAGGTAGCATAACACCAGCAGATATCATTTACGCCCGTGTACTGGTGGTTTTTAACACTCGTAACCGCAAGATTGGAACCTATTATGCAAGTAATGTTGACCCAATGGGACTACAACGTGACGGTAGTGGGCTTAGTGTAAAGGGAACAACCATCACAGGATACGATGAAGAAAAGAGTTTACAACGAACAATACGTAAACCAGCTGAAGTACTGCCGGAGCTAAAGAAGTCCACAAGAGCTAAGACAGAAAAGCTAATACAGTCATTAAAAACAACCGAAACAAAGTTGAACGGTCGTATTAACGGAGAAACTATTTTAATTGCTGCCTTTAATAAGTGATACTGTGATAAATACATAGTAGGAGAAACTTAAATGGCAGCACTAAATAAACTTCAGAAAGAAATAGAATTACGCTTAGGCGGCGGCATGATCGATGTCGAACTCGATCCAGAGCATTACGAACTCGCGGCTAATAAAGCACTTCAAAAATATCGTCAACGTGCAGAAAATGCCGTAGAAGAAAGCTTCATTGTTTTGGAAATGATAAAAGACCAAAGCGAGTACACATTACCATCAGAAGTAATGGAAGTAAAAGATATTTACAGACGTACAACAGGTGTAAGCAGTGGTTCGGGAAATGACATAGAACCATTTCAGGCTGCATATCTTAACACATACCTTTTAGGTAGTAGCAGAAACGGCGGACTAGCATCATTTGACTTCCTACAGCAAAACAGAGAAACAATGGGTAGATTGTTTGGAGCAGAAATAATGTTCACATGGCGCCCACAAGATAAAAAATTAATCCTACAAAGAAAGATTAAAGCTAGTGACAATGCTATACTGCATTGCTATAACTATAGACCAACAGAGAGCTTATTAGAAGATCAATACGCAGGCCCTTGGATAAAGGACTATGCATTTGCACACGCTAAATTAATCCTAGCTGAAGCACGTGGTAAGTTTACACAGATTGCAGGACCACAAGGTGGTACTACAATGAACGCAGACCAACTACGTCAAGATGCTCAAACAGAAATTGACAAACTAGAAATAGAACTAACATTATACAATGATGGTAGTACTGGCCTTAGCTTTGTTATTGGCTAAAATAATCATTGACATATACTCTAAACTTTAGTATAATATAACTATGAAATTAATTAAAGATAGTGTAGATAACTTCTACAAGTGGGTGCATGGGTCTGAGTTTGTCGAACTTAATGAGATTGATGTTACAGAAGATCCTGTTAGACCAGAACTAGATTTAGAATGGCGTAAAGCCTATAGCCGTAAAATCTATGGACTAACTTATAAAAATAATATAGAAGGTATTATCTGTATTGCATACTGTAATGATATTCCAGAGAGTGTGCGAGAATTAGATTTAATGAGTCAAAATGCACACTTACAAGAAAACTTTAATACTGCCGTTGCGTACACAGTATGGTCACGCAAGAGAGGCGCAGGAAAAGAAATAATGACAAAGCTATTGGGATTTCTTCAAACCAAACCAGAAATTACAAAGCTAGTTACTCTATCGCCACTGACACCAATGGCAACACATTTTCATATTAAGAATGGTGCTAAACTAGTTCAACATAATCATACAACACAGAATTTTGAATATAAATTAAAAGGATCTAAATGAAAAAAGTTATAGGTATATGCGGCTTAATTGGACACGGCAAAGATACAGCAGCAGAATTTTTAATTGCAGAAGGATATCAGCGCATTAGTTTTGCAGGTGTACTAAAAGATGCTTGTGCAAATATATTTGGTTGGGATAGAATCTTACTAGAAGGAAATACTCCTGAAAGCAGAGCCTTTAGAGAAATGCCCGACCAATGGTGGTCCAATAGGCTTGGTATTGATAACTTTACTCCACGCTATGCACTTCAACATGTTGGAACAGACGTATTGCGAACACATTTCCATCAAGATATTTGGGTTGCAGCATGCGAACGACAAATTGATATGGCTGAGAAAAATGTAGTTATAAGTGACTGTAGATTCTTTAACGAACTAGATGCTATTAGAAACTTAGGCGGAACCACCGCAGTTGTATGGCGACATGACAAACCAGATTGGTGGAAAACAGCAGTAACAACAAACACTACACCCAATGACAAAGAATGGCTAATTTATGATGAAGGCAATCATATGGAAGTAGTATATCCAGAAGTACACAAAAGCGAATGGAGTTGGGCCGGCTGGAACTTTGATATTGATCTTCAAAACACTAGTACACTAGACCAATTAAAAGAGCAAACACTTGAATTATTAAGTTGATAAATATAATAGTTACATAAGGAAACTATTATAAAATGTTTAATAAAGATTGGTACCTCCCAAAAAATAAATCAAAAGAATTAACAGTAGGTTGGCTATACAACAAACAGATCGACGATCCGTTTGCTGAAGGCTATACTAGAAATATGCTTGACTATTGGTCAGTTGAATTCTCTTGGTTTCTACCAGAGCAGTTTGAAGCAGATAATATAGATGACCTACTTAAAAAAGCACACGCTGCTGGATTTAAGAAAATGGTTGTCTTTAAGCAAGGAACAGTGCTTAGACAGTTTATCCAAGAATTCCCAACATTCTACGAAGCAACTAAAAATGTACCATTTGTTGGCCATATTTTAGATCAGCAAGACAGCTACTACACAATTCATCCACAGGCATTTATAATAGATCTCGCTTGGTGGGAATCAGTTGGCTTCCCTGAATGGGGCCAGCAAGATAGGCATAGTTTAGAAGAATCATTTGAAACAATAGAGCCTATCAGAAGTGCAGAAAATTGGCACGACGAGTATACGCCACATTGGATTGCTCCTGGTACAACTTCGCGTACATACAAAAGGAAGCTGGGCGGCTCGAACATGGTACGAGCATTAATAGAAGATGGCAAACAAATTATTTCTTGGAATAAAGAAATGAGAGAAGAAAAAGCATACACGTACCCTGAGATTGTAGTTGGAGCTCCTCGACATATTCCAGCAGTGTTGGAACAACTTGGAATGGATATATTCTTTATTGCTAACACAGAACTACCACCTGATTACACACAGTGGATCAATCGTAGAAAATTACAATATCCAGAATGGGATGGAACATTTAATAGACTAGTAGTACCGGCAGCTGGATTAAGTGCATTAATATATGCATTTATATTAGGCATGCCTAAAAATGGTAAAATATTTGTATATGATATTAGTAAGTTTGGACTTGAGATGACCAAACGAATAATACAAGAATGGGATGGAAAAGATTATTCTAAATTTGCACAACGCTTGATGCGAGAAATTGCTCCCGAACCATCAAGACGCAGAGATATATTTAGAGGATCAGCACAGTTAGGTGACAGTGACAACACTATTAATAAGTTAGCTGAACAAGGATTTATTAAATGGTTAGAAGAAGTATTGCCTACATTAGAAATATTTTACAATCCAGTAAACATCATGGATCCTAATAAATCTAAGAAATTTGTAAAGACTGCTAAAAACGAAAGAGATGTAACATATATACATCTAAGTAATATATATCATTACTTGCCTACATCATTTTATTATAATTTACAACAACGTTGGGCATTACATAATGAACTGATCAATTCATATAAAGATGTATCAGACAATAACAATTTATTCATATATTCAGCTTGTCCAGTAGGATACCACAGTAGAATAAATTGGGCAGATGATTGGAACCAGATTCCTTTTAGCGAACTGCCGGATAACAATATAGGAAAGTTATTAAAATGGAACAAACCGCCGTACAAGAATTAGAACAATTTTTAACTAAATGTAAAGAAAAGTCTCACTATTGGGATCTAAATAATCCCGGAGATAAATTTAAAGGCTGGCAAGATAATAAAGCACTAATGCAAGACTACGCAAAATGGATTGCAAAAGAAAGTAATTGTCCTAGTCTAGTAATGAATATTGATGTACCCTATAAGCAAATGGCGCTTGAAGCAGAATCCCTTATTCATAGATTTGTAAAACATAGAGGTGAATGGAATCCAGGTTGGAGCAGCCTTACAATACACGGACAATCAGCAGAGAGAACACAACCACCTCATTGGTATATTGACGAGGGATATGATACAGAAGAAACAAGTCCACCAGTAGGCTGGACGGACATAGCAGAGCAATGTCCAGTAACAGTTGAATGGTTAAAAAATAAATGGCCGTTTAAGAAGTACAATAGAGTTAGATATATGTTATTAGAGCCGGGTGGATATATACAACCCCATCATGATTTTGATACTAGAGCATTAGCGGCATTTAATGTAGCATTAAGTAATCCACCTGGAGTAGAGTTTGCATTAGAAGAGTCGGGACTTATTCCATGGGAACCGGGCAATGCTCGTGCTATTGATATAGGTAGAGATCATGCGGTTTATAATAAAGGCACAGAAAACAGAATTCATATGATTATACATGGATTATGGGGCGACGACATGCCAAGGCACATTTGTGAAAGCTTCGATGCTCTTTTGATAAATATAGCCGCCAATAACAACTAAGTTAACTCTGTAACCAGCGGTTTTAAACAAAAACAAATAAATACAAGTACACAAATAATTTTAGATAAATTATTGTTTTAATTAAAGGAGCTATAACATGGCAAATCTTGTTTCACCTGGCGTACAGGTAACAGTAACAGACGAATCAGTATACGGCCCAGCCGGTCCAGGTACTGTCCCAATGATTTTCATTGCCACTGGTCAGAACAAGGTTGATCCAACCTCCACTGAAACAGATGGTATTGCAAAATATACAAAGTCTGCACAATCAAAGAAACCTATTCTAGTAACATCACAACGTGAGCTAACACAATACTTCGGAAACATTGATTTCCGTAAAGTAAGTGCTACAGTTCAACAAGGCGATGAAACTAATGATTACGGACTTTTAGCAGCATATTCATTTTTAGGTCAAAGTTCAGCAGCGTACATAGTACGTGCAGATGTTGACTTAACAGCAATGAGACCAAAAACAGCAGAGCCAACAGGTTCAGCAGCAAATAACACATATTGGGTAAATCCAACAGGTGTTAATTGGGGAATTTTTGAAAGCAACGGTTCAGCTTGGAGTGAAAAAACACCAACAGTAGAAATCGTTAACAGTGGTAATCCAACAGCAGCAGCAGGCGCATCGGGCGCATACTTAGTATTAATTACTAATGGTGCCTCAACTACTACGTTCACTTATTATAAGAGTGATGGTTCAGCTTGGGCAGCATTAGCAGACGCAAATGTTAAATTTGCACCACACTATTCAGCACCAACTGGTACTGATGCACAAAGCGGCGATGTTTGGATTAAAACAACATCACCAGGTTCAGGATTAAATTTTGCACCAAGTTTATACACAACAGCTTCAGCAGTATTTACAAGCAAAGCAGTTGCTTATGCAGATGACGCTGCTCCAGATGGAACAGCAACTGACATATATGCTAATGGTTCATCAAGCGTAGCACGTTCTTTAGCAGATGGCGATCTTTGGTTTGACTTTGATGACACAACTTCAAGTATTGAACTTAAACGTCACAATGGCACAACTTGGGCTGGTATTGGATCAACAGGTACGTATCCAGTAGTAGCATCAACAGCACAACCATCAGGCGCACCATTAACTGGTACACTATGGCATAATACTACTGTAAATGATTTAGCAGTATTTGAAGTAGTATCAGATGGTGGCGTTCAGAAATGGCAAAGAGTAGCAGCTCCAACATATGCAACAGTAGCTCCAGCAGTTGGCGCAACTGGCACATATTGGATTGATACAGATGCCGCAGTAACTCCAACAATTTATCGTTCAAACGGTACAGCATGGGTTGCTAAATCTAATGCAGACCAAAGTACAGCAGCAGGTGTTGTATTTGGCGACATTACTGATTTAGACACAGCAGTAGCAAGTTTTGTTATTGCAGCAGATGTTTTAGCAGGCGGAGCAAATCCACTTGTACATCCAGTAGGAATGACAGCAATAAACATGTGTCGTTCAGGCAACACAGTTAGAGAATATAATGCAACACTAACAACAACTTGGAAATGGCGCAACAAAGCATCTAACCAAGCAGATGGTTCAGGATCATTTGGTAGACTAGCACAGCGTAAAGTTGTAACAGTAGCTATGCAGGCAGCAGCAGGCGTATCAGAACTACGTGAAGATACAATAGCGTTCCGCTTAATTGCAGCACCAGCGTATCCAGAACTTTACGATGAAATGATTACATTAAATAGTGATAAAGATGAAACAGCCTTTATTATTGTTGATGCTCCATTCCGTTTAAATAATACACAAGCAATAACTTGGATTCAAGGTACATCAGCAACTGAAAACGGTGAAAAAGGATTAACTTCTAAAAACACTTACAGTGCGGCATACTATCCACATGCATTAACAACTAACCCAGCAACGGGTGATAGTGTTGTTGCTCCAGCTTCACACATTGCACTTTACACTTATGCGTACAGTGACAATGCATCATACCAATGGTTTGCACCAGCTGGCATGACACGTGGTGTTGTACAAAATGCAGCTAATGTTGGTTACTTAAATTCAGAAAATGAATTTGTTAAACTAGCATTAACACAAGGTTCAAGAGACTTAATGTATACTAACAAACTTAACCCAATCGCAAGATTCCCGGCAGAGGGTGTTGTAGTATTTGGTCAAAAGTCTTTGCACTCAGGCGCATCGGCATTAGATAGAGTTAACGTTGCAAGACTTACAGCTTATTTAAGAGAACGTTTTGCAGTTATATCTAGACCATTCTTGTTTGAACCAAATGATAAATCAACTCGTGATAATGCTAAAGCAGTATTTGAAGGATTTTTATCAAACATCATGCAACAACGTGGAGTTTATGACTTTGCAGTAGTGTGTGACACAACAAACAACACAACAGCTAGAATTGATGCAAATGAATTTTATGTTGACGTGGCAATTGAGCCAACTAAGTCAGCAGAGTTTATTTACATTCCAATTAGAATTGTAAACACTGGCGATTTAAGCTAAAATAGCTTAATATACCATAAAAGGCTACTGTAGAAATATAGTAGCCTTTTTTATTGGCCAATCCGATAAATACATGTACAGTCGCGTAAGACTTAATATGTGGTGCTAATAAATGACTTGTCAATTTCACCAAGTATTTGATAAATACAATATAAGAGAAAATACTACAATATAGTATATAGGAGAAAATAAAATGGCAGTAATTACAAATTTCGGAGTACCAGTAGATGGGTCAGTAACAACACTGATGCCTAAGCTACAATACCGTTTTAGAGTTGCATTTACAGGATTGGGCAACGGCTCACCAAACAAAAGCTCAGTAACACAAAACGTTATTAGTACTTCAAGACCAAACTTAACACACGAAGAAGTTGTGATTGATTCATACAACTCAAAGATGTACCTAGCAGGTAAACATACTTGGGAACCAATTACAGTTGTATTCCGTGATGACATGTCTTCACATGTAATCAAAGCAATTGGAGCACAATTAAATAAACAAGTTGACCATGCAGACCAAGCAAGTTCAATATCTGGATCAGCATATAAATTTACAATGCAAATTGAAACACTAGATGGTAACAATACAACACCTACAGTTTTTGATTCTTGGGATTTAGCAGGTTGCTTCATTACACAGGTACAATATGGTGATTTAAACTATGCAGATAGCAATATGGTACAAGTTACTATGACAATACGTTTTGATCAAGCAGCACACATGATTAGTGGTACTGACGCATTATCAGCTGATAGCGTAAGCAGTGATGCAAATGCTACTGGTACATTAACTAGCGGCACAGTTGAATAAAGTCTTTAGTTAACCTAACTAAATGAGGAATTAAGTAATGGCAATTGGAAATTCAGCACATCTATTATATGGGCAAGGGCAAGCGCCCGGGTTACCTATGGAAGCGATACCTAGAAATAAGTTTTCGTTTACCGTTTCTTTGAATACAATTGATGGAACAGTTGATCTTAGAAGAATTGCAAATATTCAAATGCCATCGTTTGTGTATAGAACTCAAACACTTAATAACTACAATAATAAAAGCATAGTTCAAACAGGAATTGATTATACTCCTATATCTCTTACAGCATATGATACTAAAGATCCTATATTTGAAGAATTCCTAAAGAAGTATGCAGCACATTATTTTGCAGGCCCAATGAATGAAACTGACTATAAAAGTTGGTTAGCAAATCCACACAACAAAGGCCTCCAGTTACGATCTAATAAAAATTATATATCATCAATGACAATTACACGAATAGACACTGGTCCTGCAGCTGGTGAAAATAAAGGAAATATAATTGAAATATTCCATCCATTTATTACTAACGCAGATGCAGACACACTAGACTATTCCGACAGCGGCCCTAGTACATTTAGAGTATCTTTTAGCTATGAAGGTTATAGAATTTTAAGTGACATAACTGCTGATATTGCAACAGGCATGAGGCAAATAGAAGATACAGCTAATATAGCAGTTGGCACAGATGATACGTCTGATAAAGTAGGACAGTATTTGACAGACATTAATGATACTATAACAGAATCAAGTCATGAAGTTTTAGAAAACTATACAGGAGGTGATCGACGTTTAGAAGAATGGGATGAGTTTGTAAACACTGTTGAAAAACAAGACCTTGATGCAGCTAGACTGGTCAAATTAAACGGTCAAGACTTTATAGCAACACCAGGTAAAATAACTCCAGCTAAGCCTTCATAATGCCTAAATTCCAAAATGGAAAATACACCCCTTCTAACCCGGCTAAATACTTAGGTAAGCGAACACCGCACTATAGAAGCGGATGGGAACTAGCAGTATTTCGCATGTGTGATAATCACCCAGCCATATTAGGATGGGGCAGTGAAACTCATAGAATTCCCTATAAAAACCCACTTACTGGAAAGCCAAGTAATTATGTCCCTGACTTGTTACTTGTATATAAAGACAGAGATGGAAAAAACCACGCAGAGTTTGTTGAAATTAAACCTGCTAGCCAAACATTAGGCGAAGCAAAAACACAAGCTCAAAAAGCACAAGCAGTGGTTAATCATGCTAAGTGGGAAGCAGCTAATGCATTTGCAAGAGCCAAAGGCATGGGGTTCAGAGTTATAACCGAACACCAGATATTTAATAAACCTAATAAGAAGGGCAAAAAAGGGAGAAAATAATGGATTATAAAACAGTTATAGAAAACAGACACACTACGTTTGCGTGGGACACTGACAAGGTACCTACTAAAAAACAGATAATGGATGTAATAGAAGAAGCATGGACACATATTCCTTCTAAAAACTTACAGTTTCCATATCAAATACATTTACTCAGAAATGATGACCCAGTAATTAGAAAAGAAATCATGACTATTTGTAAAAGAAATCAAGGACATACAGTAGAAGAAGATAGAGGAAACCCGCAAGTGCTGGCTCCTTGGTTAATTGGATTCTCAGCAAGGTATGTAGCAGACTTAGAAATTAGATACGAACCAGAATCAACCAAAGGCATACTTGACGGCGAAGGACTAGGTACTAGACGAACAAAAGTATATGTCGGTGATGCTGATATAGATGCAGCGCAAACACAAACTGAGAATATAGAAATTGGATTAATGAGTGCATTTATTATGTTAGGTGCTGCAAATGCAGGAATCCAAACAGGTATGTGTCAAAACATCGATGGCGACTTTGCCAGAGCAGAAGAAATATTTAATACTGATGCTGATCCTAAGAGTTTAGGTTTTAGATTTATGATGGGAATTGGATATGGCAAAGACCCAAGCATTAGACACACTTATCACGACCCACGCATAGACAAAGATAAGACCATTCCATTTGCTCCAAATGATGTAGAGAATTATTATCCAAGACCAGCGTCAACTGATATTATTAAAGAAGTTAAACATGACTAAAAAATTAGAAGAAGAATTAAATTTACCTGAACTAGATGATCTACTTCCAGTAGAGGAAGATGACCATATAGCTCCTACATCAGACGATATTAGAAATGAAATAGCTACTATAGAAGGTGAAATGAGCATGGTCGACAGAGCCAATATTGCACTTCCTACTGTACACGGATTAGAACAAATAGATAGAGAAATGGATGAATATGCTAAAAAAGCAATGGAAACATTTGAAGATCTAGTAGATTTAGGTAAAAATGTAGAAGATAGACACGCAGCTCCTATATTTGATAGTGCATCTAAAATGCTTCAAGCAGCATTACAAGCTAAAACAGCCAAATTGGACAAAAAGATGAAAATGATTGAATTACAAATGCGCCAAGCTAGACTTGCAAAAGATAGTGAAAAAATTGATGCATATGTACTTAAAGCACGAAGTGAATTAGGCGAAGACGACCCAGAAGGCATAGATGCTCGTATTATTGGCTCTAGAACAGAGATGTTGGCTGAAATTATGAAAAACTTGCCCGATAAATAGTATACAAGCAGGACAATGCATGATAGTACAACCCATTACAGATGAACTGCTACCTGAGTTACATAAGTTTTGTGATAAAGCAAAAGAACTAGGATATCAAAATAATATCAGTCCGGCAGCTATGAAGTATGACTGGTGTACTGAAGTTGGAGAATACTTTTGTGCTATACGAGATGATGAGATAGTTGCAGTAGCAGGTTGTCACCCGTTACCAGAAGTAGGACCTAATGCATGGCGCATAATGTTTAGAGGATGCGAACTACCTCAAACTGATACATTTAAGGGACTAGGCAAAGGTGACTGGAATAGTATTACACAACGTGAAATGATTCCAAAGTTTATCGAATGGTGTCCATCAGACGAATTATACATAACAACTAATATTGATCACGAACACTCAAATGGTAAAGCATCACGCAATCATCGACTAATGGGATTACTTGCAAAGCAAGGAATACTTGACAAACATTCGGATATTGTGTTATACTATACTAAGCAAACTGTTTGGCGACTAAATATACTTGAGTATACAACACGTAGAAACAGATTGAGAGGGAAATATGTACTTTAATAAAAAACATTTACAAGAAGCAAAACAAAAAGCAGGTAGACCTGATGCTGGTTACTGGTGGC
>ENA-OSJC01002831-OSJC01002831.1-marine-metagenome-genome-assembly--contig:-NODE-2831-length-12757-cov-5.333833_pt1 | contig 12757 bp, 19 predicted proteins | sample MGYA00237885_ERZ534234 | MGnify/ENA primary metagenome ERZ534234 (study PRJEB26413, sample SAMN06343907) | marine metagenome | isolation source: coastal waters | place: Atlantic Ocean: West Antarctic... | reverse complement strand
GACGATGACTGTGAGTTCAACGGCCAGATGTGCGCGGTTGGCTTGTTCATTGATGACGAGCATTATGATGAAGACATTGAGGGTACGGGAATAACTGGCAATCGGTCTGTTTCTCACGCTGTTGCGAAGTCGTGGGGCCAAGAGCATTTAACTAGCGATCAGTTAAGTTTGTTGGCTGATTTACAGATGGCCCATGATGAAGCGTCTAGAGGACTGAATACACGCATAAGTATAATTAACGGTGATTGGTCTAGTAACATTGTTGAATCCTTAGACGGTGTAGCCACCAAGTTTCATTTACGCTTTGATCCAAAGGGGGCCGTCTAATGGCGAACAATTTGCGCAAAGCTGCGATCCCTCACAATGCTAACGTGAGGGTTAGGAACCAAACGGTTGATGGGTTAAAGCCCGTCAATCGTGCGGCCCGACGCGCCATAGAAAGCCCTAAATCTTTTAAGGGCGGAAACGCAGGATTTAGCGGCAGTATAAAAAAGAAGTGGGCAAGAAAATGATAAGTTTAACAGACATTGATAGACGCAAGACGCTTGCGCTTCAGTTGGGTGAGCGCACTGGTCAAGACATTCACTACAGCGAGGTTTTGTCTGACGGTAAGTATGTTTATCGCCACAACGCTGAGTATCCCGACGAGGTTGAGATGTATGTATGGCCTCTTTGCAGGTGTGCCGAGGTTGAGTATGACATTCCGTATGCCAAGTCACCTTTTGTAAACCCGAACAATTTCAAATGAAGTACGATCTGAAGGACATGGCGGGGTCAGTGGTTGTTCTGCTGACTATCGCTGCGGTTACATTCGCTATTCTGGCAATGTAAAAATGTACGATAAGTCTAACGATGCTGAATTTACAAGTGTTTGGCATCATAAATTTAGGAGCGAAAAAATGGTTGAAATACAATCTGGCATCCCGATCCCCGAAAAGAATGTGGGTTTGGGTCGCAAAAGGGGGCGTGGCAAGTGGCAAATATTGCTTAACTCTATGAAAGAGGGCGATAGCATTGATGTTCCAGAATTTAATTACAACAGCATTTACGTTGCTGCTTGTAGGTTAAAGATTAAATTAAAGAGCCACCGTTTGGGCAATGAAGTTGTTCGTATTTGGCGGGTATCTAAAGATGTATGATACTGTTCACATTCCTTACGTTATTGACCGCTTGGATGAGATAATTGATCTTTATGAGGACGGCGATGATGCTTTAAGCGCGGTTGAAGAGTTGCGGCGTGAGTTGATTTTCAACATGGGCGTCAATGCGTTGGCCCGACATAACGATCAGGACGCGGAAAAAACTTCTAATCCTGTCATTAAGCTGCGAGGCGTACCAGATGATTGAATGTCCAGAGTGCTGTCACACTGACAGGAAGGGTCAGGTGGAACACGAACAATTTGAGTTAACAGGCGGGGGCATTTATGAGCCTTACGCTTACTGGAAGACTTGCGAGAACTGTTCTGGTTCTGGCGTAATTGAGTCCGACTTTTATTCGGGAGAATATTGTTTGGGTTCTGGAGAAATAGAAAAGGATGAATGTAATGGCTGATAAGAGAAAAAGATCGAAGGCTGTTCCTGTAGCCCGTGCGTCTAAGGTATGGACAGGCAAGGAAATTGACCAGTTGCTTGAGTATAAGGCAACGGGGTTTAAAAACCGTGAGATTGGTGAGCTTTTGGGCCGATCTACGAAGGCAATTCACATTAAGTTGGCTAAGTTACGGCGCAGTGTTGGTGCAGCGAGTAGCCCCGATGTTGAGTTGACTTCATTCCAGAATAATCTGGATGATACGTTGTTTGGGGGAGTTTCCCCCGATGACAAGCCGAAGCGCAAAGACGCTGGGAAAAAACGCGCTCCATATAAGCCCCGACAAATAAAGCTGTCTATGGTTTCCGAGCCAACACCAGTAGATACGTTTGCTGTTTCTAAGAAGGCTGTTTATGCTGTTATTGCGGTAGCTTTGACTATTGCTGGCTGGTATTTAGGCAGCGTTTCGTAATGTCGTGGGGGCGGCGTTGTTGTAATACGACGATATAACATGGACCGACAGGCATTGGTTTGAGTTATAACCGCCCCCACATTTTTCTACCATTTGTAGCAAAAAGGAACAACAGCATGAGTCGAGAATTTAGAAGTGAATCAGAGAAAATGAAGTTTTTTGCCAGTTCATTTGCGGCGGTTGATAAGCATTTACCTAAGAGGGCAAGCGCAGAGCTTTTGTCGTTTATGATTTGGAAACTGGTATCGGGTTACGGCATGTCAGACGCATGGCCCGATATGATTACGATTGTTAATCTCGCATTGGATGATGATGATGATGATGAGGACGTAGATTGCACTTGTGATAAGTGTAAAACAAAAATGATTGAGGACGCTATGGACGATGCAGATAATTTTTTGGATAATGTGTTGAAATCTAAGCGAGGTAAGTAATGCAGCCCGAAGATTTAGAACGAATTGCGGCGGGACTTCTTAACGAAGTACCCGCTAATTTTTCGACCGCTGACTTGCGTGATGTAATAATCGAACTTTTGTTCGGGTTAGGCGTGAGTCCATCAGATTTGCCGATGTTTTGTTTGCTGTTGATTGATAAATATGTGGCGGATAATAAGATAGAAGAGTCCCGACAAAGAAAAACCCCGCCCGATTATGGGCAGGGTTTGTGACCTTCGGCATGTTGCGTGGGATTAGTAGCACCTACCACCGCGAAACTGAGCGTAGGGCAATGGTTTGAACGGGTTTCTATCGGGCCATTCATATATGGCCTCACCGTGCAGCACTCTTGATGTTAGGTGGCCTTCTTTAACTAGACCTCTTAATAGCGTTTGCGCTGCATCTTCTTTGATTCGCATTTTTCGTTGCAGGTCTTTAATTGTCCATGCGTCCCTAGTTTTTACTGCGTCGAATGCTACTGCGGTCATGTCTATTTTAGCGCCGTAGTTACGCCCGACTATAGCTTGCGTTGGTTGTGCTACTAGCTGGTGACGTAGGTTTTCGATTCTTGCTAATTCTACATATGCTGGATTTAAACCACTCATATTTTTTTCCCCCATGTTCGTAAATCCCGAACGTATCTACTTAATTCCTCTTGAGCTACCCATAGTTCATTTTGTGCATTGGGTAGTGGGCTTTTTTGATATCTTTCATCTTGCAGTCTATCGACTCTACCGCGCAAGAACTTCAATTCTGATTCCTGCGCGGGTGACAAACCGCTTTCTAGTCCCACATTGCGCCCCCTTCTAGGACGATTGCAGGCCCGACCAGACGTTGACCAGCTATCATGCTGGCTTGTGTGTTAACGGGAAGATCGTGCATTAGACCTTCTTCGTTAATTAAAAGCTGCATTTTTTCTGGGTTCATTAGCTTAACCATTTCCACTAGACCCCCGACAATCGCTTGCGCTTCTTCAAGCGTTGGCGGCTTGTCTTTAAAGAAGTGTAACATTTTCTCTGCCATTTCCTGTCCTTTGCTATTTTCTCAAACGGATTTAAATACGCATTTTAATCCGTTCCCAAGTATTAGCACATTACAGCATATGGGTCAAAGGTTTTCTCGCGCTGTTCTGGCTTCATATTCGCCACGGCTTAACGGCCCACCTGTCACGCCCAGCCACTTGTTTGTACCTGACTGTGTGAGTCTGTGGGTATCAACGCGCCCTGCCTCTTGCAGTGCTGTTATGGTGTTTCTAATTGTGCTTGGTCCGCAGACCTTCAGCGAAATCACGCATGGCTCACCTGAAGAACTTGTTCGGATTGCCTCATGCGCCCCGTCATTAGCGCCACCTTTTGTGACTGCATTGCCGTCATTTTCCATCATGGCTAAGAAGTCGAACATATGTTGCAGCCTATTTCTGGCCGTTTCTGACAGCGCCAAGTTGCGTATATCTTCTGACCGATCTTCTAACAAACCTGTGTTCGGGTTTCGTATAAAGTGACGTATATCCCGATTGGCTGGCCCGTTGGCTTTTACTACGGCCCCATCGAATACGGTATTACGCGCATAATCTACGTTAAGGTCTTTGCAGCGTTGACGCCCCGTTTTTTCTTCTACGTTCCAAACGCTAAACGCGCAGCGAACTCCATCAACAATAGCTGACGTACCCCGAATAAGATTACGCGCTTGTTCTGGTGTTGTGACGGGATCGTTGTCTTTGATTTTAGCCATGTGGTGATTGACCATGACTGTAGCGCCTGTCTCAGTTGAGATTTGTGCAAGCATACCCATAAACGCAGCCCCCGCAGCGGGATCAGCATTTACATCTGCGTGAACGAATGACGCCATAGGATCAATGACTAGCAGCGCGAGATTTTGCATTTCTAAGATTTGATCGTAGATACGCCCGAACTCTTCACCCATAACGTAGCTGTTGTCGATCTTTTGCATGATTGGAAACACACCGCCGAGGTTGGGTAACGGCAGTATTTTTAAATTGTTCGGGTATTCGCGGCGCTTACCCATAGGGTCCATGCGTTCAATTCGCCTGTGCATTTCGTCTTTATCATCTTCTGCGGATAAGATGATTGCATCCCCGTGCGTTGATACAATTCCCCCGAATGACGATTGCATAGGTTCCCCCGATGCGACTTTCATAGCTAGGTCCAGCGTCATCATGCCTTTACCGCTATCGCCAGCAGCGGCGAATATAGTAGGAACGCCTAGCGGGATTGTGTTTCCGATTAGGTACTCTTGTTCGGGTGCGCGACCTACGAAGTAAGTCCCGATGTTTAGGCTATCGTCCAGCAGGTGTATTGGTTTTTTGATTTTGCTTTGGCTGTTACGGATAAACCTGTGAACGTCAAATTGTTCGTCTAGTGCATCCGCAGCATCCCACTTTTCTGGTTTCCCGAACGGTGCGCGGAGCATGAGAGTTGATTTGGCCCCAGCTTCTTTGGCTAGGCGCTCTACAAGCGCAGCTAAATCCCGACCAGCTTTATCGTTATCGGGCCAAAGGATTAGGTCTTTGCCTTCTAACGGCGAGAAGTCAAACTTGTGGGCGACACGTTCCGATAACATTCCTGCGCCCCCGATAGTACAGGTAGCCGCAAAGCCCATGCTGGTTAGTGCGTCCGCACATTTCTCGCCTTCCGCCCATACAACAGTGTTGAATGCCAAAATGTTCGGGATGTTATATAGTGGTCTTGGCTCTGGCAGACCCATGCGCCCATTCATAAACTGGCGGAATTGTTTTTTATCTTCACCATCATTGTCTGTTTCAACGTATTTACGAACCGACACCAGCACTACACCATCAGAATCAGTGTAGTTATATTCTGCATCAAACGGCGTTTCCAAATTGTATATTTTTTTTGCGCCAACTTGTTCGGGTTGTTGAAGTTGAATTGGTTCCGGGCTTGGCCTACTGGCAAGTTCGGGTTTGATTGGGTTTTCTGGCGCTGGCTCATAATCTGTTCCGAGAAAAGATTGATAGTGCGCGGTGACTTCCCTGCTAGTCCAGCCCCGACCTTCCATGAGGATTTTGGTTATGCCCCCGACCCCATCACCTGTGGCCCAATCCTGACCGCGCATAAAGTTAGGGCCATGAATATCTATGTTGAGTTGCAGAGAACTACCAGCTTCACCTTGGAACGACCCGATCATAAATGTCGTGCCGTGACGCACACCGTTTGGGTATGTATCGAACAAGTCTTGAAGCTGTGTTGTACGTGGTACAAGGTCAGAAATCTTATCTGTCAGTTGGCTAGTTGTGTTGCCAAAGCGGAGTATCGTCATTATATTGTCCTTATCACTCATCCTGATACAAAATGTGGGGTGTTCCGATCAGCCTTGGAATGCCCCACTATTTTCTTTATTGCTCCCAGCACGAATTCTGAAATTCACAGAACTTGCAAAGAAAGAAATCTTTGCTTTGTGCGATGCGTGGTAGAATGTCATTTGCTTTCGCAGCCGTCAAGATATTTACGGCTCTATCGCTGGCTTCTTGCGCAAGCCTTTGATTAAACGGGATAATTTCATAGTATATCTCGCTGGTGTTTTTATTCACCACAGTAAACAAGCATGGAGTTTTGGTCAGTTCCATGTATGCTTGGTATAGGGCAACTTGAGTAGCATAAACTGGATTAGCCTTAGCAACACCGTGCTTTTCAAACGCTTTAAACTTGTTATCGTTAGCAGATTTGCATTCCCACAGCATAGGATACTGCGCTTTTACTGGCCCGTCACAGACCACACCGTCTATGTGACCGCGTATTTCTCCATCAGCAATTGAGAACCCGAACTGACCACCCATTTTGTCTTCTGTGCGCAGATCAAACCCTGCGTCCCGTATCCACTTGGCGGCATAGTCTTCGATGTTATGACCGAACTGAAATATCCGCAGTGTACGCGCAGTAAATTCCTTTCCATCATCAATTTTCCTGTTTAGGTATCGGTATTGTATCTTGCGTGAGCATTCGTCACCGATACTAGATGCACCGATGTACTTACGCCGCTCCCGCTTCTTTTCGCCTTTTACAATCCCCTGATCCACAGCCTCTTTAATTTGTTCGGCTATTGGGTCAATTTGCCTAGAATGGGATTGAAGTAGAAGGCCAACGGCCTGTTGACTTATAGTACGCTTCTTCAAGGTTTCCGACATTGACTGTCTCCGTAATGTTTTTGGCTTCTTGCAGCGCGAATATCAGCACTTGCACTTGCTCTTCGGTCAGGTCGCAGAACCGCGTTCCCCATCCAAAGTATCCCAGTATAAATGACAACTCTTCCATTGGGTTTTGCGCTGATTCAGATTTGTAGCTCAATGCACTGTTCCTTCTTCTAACCCGAACAACTCTGCGGCTTTGTCGAATAGCCCCTCATCTGCATCCGGGTTTTGAAATATTGCGTCCGCAATTTTTTCTTTGTTTACGAATACTTTTGCGCAGCCCCCGATGCAGAGTTTTTTGGAATGTTTCATATGGTCATTCACTGTTTTTTCTGCGGCTTCAGTAACTTTTTCGCCATCATTCCAATCCGATACAAAGGCTACTATCTTGTATTCTTCACAGGCAAATTCGCTGTTGTCGTAAACTATGGATGTTAGTTCAAGTTCTATCCGTGCCATCTTTTTTCCCTTTTTTGATAGCCAACTCCCCACCACAGGCCATGTAACCGCAAGCATCAATCCAGTTGTCAGGATTGCTTTTGTTAGATTTAAGCCGTGCTATTTTTAATAGCGTCATCATCACTGCAACGTCAGTCGATGTGAAAGACCATTCGTGATTAAAGTAACTTTCCCACAACTCTGCTATGGCCTCAAAGTTGTTTTCCATATCTCCGTGCGTGGCGTCACGATCTTTGGTGACGTACTGCTTTGCCGTATCTAATATTTCTGCCCGTTTCATTCAGCTATCCTTTCCACTGCTGCGTCTATTTGTTCTTTGTTCCACAGATAATTCAGCCAACATGCGGCTTTGTATTTTGTCCATGAAAAGTCCATTGCGTTAACTTTAACGCCACCCCTGCGCAAAGCATCACGTTGCTTGTCTGTGGCTCTTTCATTGAGCCAGCGTTTAGATTTGTTGGCACCGCTGCTGTCTTCTATTTCACGCATGAAGTCATCTGCGGCTGACATGGCTTGCACTTTACCGCCAATGGCGACTGAGCGCACCTTGCGCCCGTTCTGAGCCTTGACTAGCCCAATAGATGTATCACCCACTGTGCCGACTACTCCAAAGCCATTGAATCCCATTGCCATCATGCAAGAGCCATTGCCAAATATGTCCATCCATAGGAACGGCGATAGTTCCATGAGGTCGTATTCTGTCAGCGTGAAGTCCACCAATTCTTCTTTGCCTTGGCCTTGGAACTCATGTCCACATTCAACGCACATTCTGACGCTAAGGGGGTTGATAAACCCGCACTCTGGGCATTCTTTCTCTGGTGCGCCATCTGCGTTTTCATTCTCAGGCTTACCGTCTAGGTTAGCTGATTCGTCCAGCGCACCGTGGGTTAGAATGCTGCTACCGAAGTCCAGCACAACGCAGTCCTTTTTTATCTGGTCAGGATAAATCTCTGGGTCCAGAATGCGCAGACCTCGCCCAATCATTTGCACCATTGTTGACTTGAATGAACAAGGTCTTGTTAGAACTACGCAAGACACAGGCGGTGCGTCAAAGCCTTCGGTCAAGACCGCTACGTTTACCACAACTTGTACGTCACCGAACTCAAGGTCATGCAGTATTTGCTTGCGCTCTTCTTTGGGCGTTTCACCAATAACCATTTCAGCGTTTACGTCATGTTCGATGAACATATCCAGCAAGTCTTTTGCGTGGTTGATTGTGGAACAGAACACAACGGTCTTTCTATCCCCTGCTCGTTCCTCCCACTCAGTAACCACACGCTCGTTAATGACGCGCTTGTTCATTATCTGCGCGACCTCATCCATATCAAAGTCATTACCGCGCCGTGTGACCCCTTCCAGAGCCTCTGAGACACCAACATCTACAACGTAAGCCTTCGGTGGCACTAGGAAGCCTTCGCGTATCAGCGTGGCTAATTCTATCTGGTGTGAGCAATTGGTGAATACACTGCGCAGACCTTTACCATCCCCGCGATTAGGCGTGGCTGTAAATCCAACTATCTCAGCGTGTTCATTGTCTTTTCTGACAGCATCAATAATTCTAATGTATGAGTCTGCCGCTGCATGGTGACTTTCATCTATAACAACCATGTCGAACTTCGGCCTGTGACGCAGATTATTTTTACGCGACAGAGTTTGAACCATAGAAAATATAGCATCACCTTCCCACTTTTTAATCGTTCCATTGACGATACTGGTGGATATGTTCGGGTTTACCTTTAGAAACTTCTCTCGGTTTTGCGCTACAAGTTCGTCGCGGTGCTGCAACACAAGAATGCGTTTGCCTTCTTTGTGCCGTTTACCAATAAGCGCAGACAACATAATAGTTTTGCCTGCGCCTGTGGGAGCAACTACGATTGTATTTTTATGGGTGTCCAGAGCGGTAATAGCGTCTGAAATCGCCACCTCTTGATAGGGGCGTAATATCATCTAATTTTCCTCTTCGCTAAAAGAATGTTGGGGGGTTCACGGCCCAAGGCCCCCCATCCTTGGTAGCAGGCGCGGAGTGCCTTGCCGCTACTATCTTTGCGCCCAGCTTGGAACGGGACTTCCAGCTTGTGGTGCTGGTGCCTGTGGTGGCTGGTATCCTGCTTGTGCAGATGGTGTTGACTGCATTGGCGCGGAAGCTGTTGCAATAAACTCATTTTGATCTGGCGTTAACGCAGCCAACAGTTGGTTCTGATCGCTGTATCCGTTAGTGCCTTTCTTAATGCCAATTTTAGCACAAATTTCCATAGCGTTCAAGTCGTACACACCTGAGATGTTTCTAAGATTTTGCGCTGCGTCCGACATATCGGTTGATTTAAGATTGTTGGCGCTTTCTACAATTTGCCGCAATGTTCTTAGGCCAATTTCTTTAGCTATAGGCATACCGCTTTTACCAATTTTATCACCATCTACAAATACTTTAGACCAGAATTTGCGACGATCAAATTCACCACCAATACAAGTAAATTCTAATTCCATCCACTTAGCGGCAGAACTTTGTGACTGCTTAAACCACTGGCCTGATCCGAACTCAGGCAGTTCAATGTTGCCACTTTTGACAACGATAACTGCTCTGGTTACTGCCCCATTTGGAATGAGTGAGAACTCACGGTTTCCGCCTTCATCTGCTGGTGTTTCGTTAAGATTAAACATTGTTATTTCCTTCGCTTTGCTGCGTTTCTGGTTTTACAAATTCCAGCGGTTTTCCATTGGCTGAAAGTTTTGAACTCATTTTTTCGATTAGTTTACCCAAGTGTGGTTCCTCAAGCGTTGCCAACCGACCAGACCTATCCTTTGCGGGATAGCCCCATTGGTTTAATGGCTGACAGACAAATGCGCGATAAGGCCCATTATCTCCTGTTAGGATAGCCATTGTAATTACTTCATCAACAATTCCGGGCAATTCTCGCCCTGTCTTGCTGCCTTCAATTTGCAAGCTGTATTGCTTGCGGCTGTAATCATCTGTGGTTTCGTCCAAGATGCCCACAAAGATTACGTTCTTTTCGCGGATATGCTGCAAGTGCGTTAGCCACTGCATCATTTCACGACCATGAAGCCCGTATGCTGCGCGAGTGTCTAGCTTTCCTGTCCTGTCGGACTTAGATTCTGGCTGTTGTTGACACCATGAAAAGCATAAGCGTCCTGCTACTGTGATTGAGTCCACAAACAACGTGTCATACTTTGACGTAACCTTGAGTGGATCACCTTCTACAGACGATATGTAATCATAATGCGCTTGGCTATATGGTTGATCTTCTGCCAAAGATGGATTTGGCCCACCCAAGAAACATGCAAGGTCGCGGCATTCGGGCCATGACTGCGGACGCAGAACATCAATCGCGTGACCTTCGATTGCTGAGTCACCAGCTTCTAAGTCTACGAACAACGTTCTGCTACCTTCTAAAGTCCTAGCTAGTGTGGTTTTACCCACACCGCTTTGGCCGCATACCACAATCTTGTGGCCTTTCTTTTCAGATAGCCGTTGATCGGCTGTAATGATTTGGAAACTCATTATTGATCCTCGATTTCTACTGTAAAGCGTCCAACCTCTGTGGTACGGGCGGCTTCTAATGTTGACTTGATTGCAGGTGGCGCGGTTGTATATTTGCGCTCTTCTACTGCATATGTCAGCTTTGCATAATGCTGTGCATTCTCAGGCGTCATGCTGTTGAATGTATCGCGCAATGCGCCTTGATCCCAAGTGACCTTCTTACCGACATTGGCTTTCATACGCACATTGCCTTCAACAATGTGGGCTGTACCAAAGTCTTTGCCGTCAGCACGTAATGAATCACGGGCTAGTGGCAGGAACAAATCAGACAATTGAAGTTCTACATCTTTAAGCTCATCACGAAGCTGGACAATTCCTGCCTTTAATTCGTCACGGCGCTCAAACAGTGTTAGGCTGTTCATAACGTTTCTCCTATTTTGCTATAGTGTCCCAAGACCTAGCACTATGCAGCATAGGCGTCAACCATTTTTTTTGGTAATATATATTTCTATACCCAAACAAGCCTTCATTAATTTCTTTTTCAGTTTAAATTCAGGGGTTTCAACACCTTTAGCGTCTTCAACAATTTCTTCCCAAACGCCATCTTTGTTCTCGCGCTCATACTGAAAGTCCGCGACATAGGCGCATATCTTCTGGTCGTTGACGATCAGATTGAACCTGACTTGCAGTTCTAGGTTCCTTACGGTGCCAGCCCGTTCTAATGCGTGTAGGTATAAATAGCGTTCTGATTCCCACTTAGAATCGAACTTGATGTTGTGAACTACAACCTTCTTATTCCCGTACTTGGGCCTTGACCCAAACCTTCTGGGATTATATGGTTTTGATGATGCCATGTCTGGGAAGGAACCCCTATGCCTAATCCAAAAGAATACAAGTCTGTCGGTTTAACAACAGATGCCTATGATAAATTAAAATATGTTGCGGAACAAGAAGACCGTCCCTTGGGGCGTCAGCTTTCTCGTTTGATTGATCTTGCCTACCAGCAAATCCAGAACGCCAAGCGCGGCTATCGGCCCACCAACATTGGTGGGATTGGCGGCGCTGCTACCGTATCTGTCATGGAACTAGAAGACTAAAGCAAACCCGCGTTTCCCAGACCGCCAAGTAAAGTAGCCGCCACCGCAGGGTTTTGGGCGGCTCTTTCTCGTAGACTAGGCTGTTGTCCCGGCATCATTGACTGTTCAGGCAACACTCCCGGCTGCACATCTGGAACACTTGTTCGGGTTTTCGGTTGTTGTGCCGGGGTGTTCATCTTCTTCATTGGGTCTCCCAACAAAGCAGTAGCTTGGTTTGTAGCTGTGGTTATTCCTTCATCAATGGTCTGCGGAATACCTTGGACTATCGCACCGCGAAACGCATCAGCCATAAGCTCACCAGCTATTTGCCTTCTGGTTCTGAGGTCTGCACCCGCACCTTGAGCTTTGTATTTCTTCAAGAATGAATTATAAAAAGTTCCTGATGAAAAAACTTTTCCAACAACAGTCAATCGAGCGATAGTTCCAAGGTTTTCTAGCGGGTTAGCTGCAATGTTTGCAGCCACTAAATCACCACCACTGGCTGATTCGCCTAGCAGCTTCATAATCTTGCCAAATTGTTTCATTTCTGCGGCGGTATCTGGGCCATATATTTCTATTAGTTTGGCATCGTTTTTTGCCAGCCTGTCGCCAAACTTTGCAAACTGGTTCTTATCTGTCAGGAACGTTTTGTCAAAGTCCCCAATCAAATCATCCATATATTTTGTTTGAATTTGCGCAATTTTTACGGCCCCGTCAGGCTGAGTGCGAAGAATGCTGAAAAGTCTTTTTACGTCTTCTGCCCTCATAGCATTGTCTGATATAAAGTTCGCGGCTTCAGTATCAGTTAAGTTACCGTCAGCCAGCTTTTTATTAATTGTGTTTCGTTGGAATGTAGCTAATTTCTCTGTTGTTTTTCTTAAATCTTTTAACAAACCTATAGCTGGCAAGTCAGCGCCAGCGTCCGTGAAGTTCTTAATCACACTTTCATCTACGTTCTTTAATGACAAGGCATTCATTTGTTCGGCTAATCGTCTAACTTCTACGGCATTAGCGCCAAACAATTCGTCCGCAGTAGAACCTAAATCGTCTACTTTTTCTTTAAACCTGCTGGCTGAGAACTTGCCTGAACTGGTGTTCATAGACTTGTTCAGGTTTGTGCGCAGCCA
>ENA-OSJC01002828-OSJC01002828.1-marine-metagenome-genome-assembly--contig:-NODE-2828-length-12761-cov-3.127956_pt1 | contig 12761 bp, 11 predicted proteins | sample MGYA00237885_ERZ534234 | MGnify/ENA primary metagenome ERZ534234 (study PRJEB26413, sample SAMN06343907) | marine metagenome | isolation source: coastal waters | place: Atlantic Ocean: West Antarctic... | reverse complement strand
CCCAGCAGGTTAAATCCAGGAAAATTTTATGCTTTACCACAAGCTCCTCAACAATTTAAACAACTTATTATGGTTTCTGGTTTTGATAAATATTTTCAAATTGCACCATGTTTTAGAGATGAAGATAGTAGAGCCGATAGATCTCCGGGTGAATTCTATCAGTTAGACTTAGAAATGTCATATGTTGAACAGGAAGATGTTTTTGAAGCTGTTGAACCAGTTATTAGAGAAGTTTTTAAAACATTTTCTTCAAAAAAGATAGATGAAGTGTTTCCTAAAATTACATATAAAGACTCAATGTTAAAATATGGAAACGACAAGCCTGATATAAGATTTGCACTAGAAATCAAAGATGTTACTGGAGTATTTAAAGGTTCAGGTTTTAGTATATTTGCTAAATCCATAGAAACTGGTTCAGTAGTTAGAGCTGTTCCTGGCCCAGGATGCGGATCAAGATCTATTGCAGATAGGATGAATAGTTGGGCTCAAGGTGAAGGCGCTCCAGGTATGGGTTATATAATTTATAATGATAATACTGCAAAAGGACCAATTGCTAATGCTCTAGGAATACAAGATGCTATGGGTATGAAAGAATTATTCAATCTAGCGGATGGTGATGCTTTATTCTTTTCCTGTTCAACAGAAGCAGAAGCATCCAATTTAGCTGGAAAAGCCAGAGTCAAAATTGCAACTGATAAAAAACTGATTGAAGACAATGTATTTAAATTTTGCTGGGTAGTAGATTATCCTATGTATGAAAAAGATAATAATACGGGTCAAATTGAATTTTCTCATAATCCTTTTTCTATGCCTCAAGGAGGTATGGATGCCTTGGAAAATAAAAACCCTCTTGATATTTTAGCCTATCAATATGATCTAGTGTGTAATGGTATTGAATTATCATCAGGAGCTATAAGAAACCATGTGCCAGAAATTATGTATAAAGCCTTTGAAATTGCAGGTCATAAACCTGAAGTAGTAGATAATAAGTTTCCAGGGCTGATTAATGCATTTAAATTTGGGGCTCCTCCTCATGGAGGGATTGCACCGGGCATTGATAGAATTGTAATGTTATTAGCTGATGAGCCTAACATACGCGAAGTAATATTATTTCCAATGACAGGTAAGGCTGAGGATCTAATGATGAATGCTCCAAGTGATATAAATGAGCTTCAACTAAAAGAACTTGGTTTAAAATTAGATAAAAAAATTAAAATGAATTAACTTGTTTTTAACAAGTATTTTCTATGTATACCTGCTGTAACTATTAAGAATAAAATAACTGCACCTGTTTGATGAAGTGCACCTAGATGAATTGGAACCATATTTATTAAAGTGACTATACCTAATAGAAACTGAAAACAGACAGTAATTCCCATTAATAAAATGATTTTTCTCATTCTTAAATCATTGGTAGCAGTGAAATTTTTGAAACCAAAAAATACAATAGTGAGCATTGTAAATAGCCCAAGATGTCTATGATGAAATTGAGCTGAAGCAGGGTTTTCAAATGGATCTAAAAAATTATATTCGCCGTAGTTTTCTGGAATAAAACCTTCTCCCATAAGTGGGTACTCATTATACATCAAACCTGCATCCATACCAGCGACAAAAGCGCCTGCGATAATTGTTATAGATAAGATTATTAAGACAAAAAAGTTAAAATCTAGTTTAATTTTAACTGATCCTTCTTTTAAATCCAAAAAAGTCCACATTAAAAGAAAAAGTATTAAAAAGGCATTTGATAAATGAGTGGCCAAACGATATTGAGATACACTTGGATCATTAACTAATCCTGACTTGACCATCCACCAACCAATTATACCTTGAAGGCCTCCAAGAAATAAAACAATTAGAATTCTTTTAAATAAAAATTGAGGGAATCTTTTTAAAATGAAAAAAAAGATCAAAGGAATAATAAATACAATTCCTATTAACCTTCCCCATAATCTATGAAAATACTCCCAGAAAAAAATGCTTTTAAATTCTGATAGACCCATGCCATTATTTTTAATAATATACTCTGGTGAATTCATATATAAAGTAAAGATTCTTTCCCATTCAATATTATTCATTGGGGGGAGGAATCCATATAAAGGTCTCCATTCTACCATCGAAAGGCCAGAATCAGTTAATCTTGTAATCCCACCTATGATTATCATAAGTACTACCATAATCATTGTAATTATGAGCCAACTAGAAATGTATTTTGATGTTTCTGTCATTACCAACTTACTATTATATTTAAGTCTATTTGATATATTATTCATAATGATTAAATGATGTTTAATTTAAATAAAACAATCTTTATAATATTTTTTTTATTTAATCTTGAAAGATGATGTTGTGTTTACTATTTATAGCTCATAAACAATATTTATTATTGTAAATTTAACTTTTATTTAATTAAGGAGATTAGGCATGAAGTTTAGGCCACTTCACGATCGAGTTGTTGTAGAACGTCTCGAAGCAGAGGAAAAAACTGCTAGTGGGATCATTATTCCAGATTCAGCGCAAGAAAAACCAATGCAAGGAAAAATAGTTGCAGCAGGTTCAGGAGCACGTGACGAAACAGGGAAAATTCAACCTTTAGATGTAAAAGAAGGCGATGTAGTTCTGTTTGGCAAATGGTCAGGGACAGAGGTTAAGCTTGATGGAAAAGATCTATTGATCATGAAAGAAAGCGATATTATGGGAATAATGGGTTAATATAATCTATTAAGTGAATAATTGTTTTATAATTTGAAAGGACGAAAAAATGGCTGCTAAAGAAGTCAAGTTTGGTGCAGATGCACGAGCAAGAATGTTAGAAGGAGTTGATATTCTAGCTGAAGCTGTAAAAGTTACTTTAGGACCTAAGGGTCGTAATGTTGTTATTGATAAATCATTTGGTGCTCCAAGAATAACAAAAGATGGTGTTACAGTTGCTAAAGAAATTGAGCTTAAAGATAAGTTTCAAAATATGGGTGCTCAAATGGTTAGAGAAGTAGCATCTAAAGCTAATGATGTAGCTGGCGATGGTACTACTACTGCTACTGTTTTAGCTCAAGCTATTGTTAAAGAAGGTTCAAAAGCTGTTGCAGCTGGTTTAAATCCTATGGATTTAAAAAGAGGTATTGATTTAGCCGTTGAAGCCGTTGTAGCTGACCTAGAAACTCGTACTAGTAAAATATCTACAAATGCAGAAGTGGCTCAAGTAGGTACATTATCAGCTAATGGAGAAAGTGACATTGGTAACATGATTGCAAAAGCTATGGATAAAGTTGGTAATGAAGGTGTTATCACTGTTGAAGAAGCTAAAACACTTGCAACTTAGTTAGACGTAGTTGAAGGTATGCAATTTGATAGAGGATACTTGTCACCATATTTTATTACTGACGCTGATAAAATGAAAGTAGTAATGGATGACCCTTATATTCTATTATTTGAAAAAAAATTAGCAAATCTTCAAGAGATGCTTCCAGTTCTTGAAAAGGTTGTTCAATCAGGTAAACCTCTTTTAATTATAGCAGAAGATGTTGAAGGTGAAGCTTTAGCAACACTTGTGGTCAATAAATTAAGAGGCGGTTTAAAGATTGCAGCAGTTAAAGCTCCTGGTTTTGGTGATAGAAGAAAAGCCATGTTAGAAGATATAGCAATTTTGACTAAAGGTGATTTAATCTCAGAAGATTTAGGAATTAAATTAGATAACGTAACTCTTGAGATGCTAGGAACTGCTAAGCGAGTAGAAGTAACTAAAGAAGAAACTACTATCATTGATGGTGCGGGTTCAAAAGATGATATAGCTGCTAGATGTAATCAAATTAGAGCACAAATAGAAGAAACAACATCTGATTACGATAAAGAAAAGCTTCAAGAGCGTCTTGCTAAATTAGCAGGCGGTGTAGCCGTTATTAAAGTTGGTGGTGCTACTGAAATAGAAGTTAAAGAGCGTAAGGATCGTGTTGATGATGCTATGCATGCTACTAGAGCAGCTGTTGAAGAAGGTATTGTTCCTGGTGGTGGTGTGGTTTTCGTTAAAGCTATCCCTTGCTTAGACAAAGTTAAATTTGAAAACCCAGATCAAAAAGTGGGTATTGACATTGTTAGAAGAGCACTAAAGGCACCTGCAAAACAAATAGCAGATAATGCCGGTCAAGACGGTGCAGTAATTGTTGGAAAGCTTTTAGAGTCTACAGATGCTAACTATGGTTTTAATGCTCAAACTGGAGAATTCACTGACCTAGTTAAATCAGGCGTTATCGACCCTACTAAAGTTGTAAGATCAGCTCTTCAGAACGCAGCTTCTGTTGCAGGTCTGTTAATTACAACTGAAGCAATGGTTGCAGATAGACCTGAACCAGCTGGTGGAGCTGCCGGTGGCGGAATGCCAGATATGGGCGGCATGGGCGGCATGGGCGGCATGGGCGGAATGCCTGGCATGATGTAAAAGCTACATTTAATAACTTAAATTTTAAAACACCTTTTCACAATTTGTGAAGAGGTGTTTTTTTTTAAATGGTTTAATATGTGATAACTTGTTGCAAGCTAGTAATATCTAAGTTAGCAATGACAGAAATTTACAAAAAGATAAAATTATGGATACTGTTGAAATACAAAAATTAGCAGAGAAATCAAATTCATGGGCATTTGTTGAAGCTAGAAGCTTAAGAGATAGATTAGTTAAGTTAAATTCTTTATCTGGCTTGATTAACGAAGACCCTGTTTTGTTTGAAACTGGATATGGTCCTTCAGGCTTGCCTCATATTGGAACATTTGGTGAAGTAGCTAGAACTAATATAGTACAATATGCTTTTCACGTCCTAACTGGAAGAGCAACTAAATTAATATGCTTTTCAGATGATATGGATGGCTTTCGTAAAGTACCTGAAAATGTTCCAAATCAAGATATGTTACAAAAATATATCGATCACCCCTTAACTAAAGTTCCAGATCCTTTTGATAAATATGATAGTTTTGGTGCTCATAATAATTCTAAATTAATAGATTTTTTAGATCAGTTTGGCTTTAAGTATGAATTTATCTCTGCTACTGATTGTTATAAATCTGGAAAATTTGATAATGCACTGAAACAAATTTTAATAAATTATGAAAAAATTAAAAGTATAATTATGCCTACCCTGGGTAAAGAAAGGCAAGAAACATATAGTCCTTTTTTACCAGTGTGTCCTAGAACAGGAAAAGTTTTACAAGTAAATATTACGTCTATTAATTTAGAAAATTATACAGTTAATTATTTAGATCCAGATACTAAAGTCTCAATGAATATCTCAATTCTTGGAGGATCATGTAAGTTACAATGGAAATGTGATTGGGCTATGCGATGGTATGCTCTGGGTGTAGATTATGAAATGGCCGGTAAAGATTTATCTGAAAGTGTAATACTTTCTAGTAAAATACTTAAAGTTCTTGGTAAAACCCCTCCAACAGGCTTTTCATACGAGCTCTTTTTAGATAGTAATGGAGAAAAAATATCTAAGTCGAGAGGTAATGGCTTATCGATTGAAGAATGGTTAAGGTATGGGACCCCTGAGTCTCTAAGTTTGTTTATGTATACTAACCCAAAGAGGGCTAAAAAGCTTTATTTTGATATTATTCCTAAAACAACGGATGAGTATTTTTCTTATGTTAAAAAATTTCATGATCAAACAATAGATCAAAAAATTGAAAATCCCGTATGGTACCTACATAAAGGAAATCCTCCACAAATAGAGTTTCCAGTTACTTTTACTTTACTATTAAATTTAGCCTCTGTTTGCCATGCGGAAGATACAGATATTGTCTGGGGTTATATATCAAGTTATGCTCCAAATATTAAAAGAAACAAAGAATTAGATAAATTGATATCTTTAGCTGTAAACTATTACAATGAAAAAATTGCTCCTACAAAAAAATATAGAGAGCCTTCTCCGACAGAAAAGAAAGGCATTGTTGAATTAATTGAAGCATTATCAAATTTAGATGAATCGGTTACTTCAGATGAAATTCAATCTATAGTATTTTCAATAGGGAAGAATCTAGAATATGAAAATCTCCGTGATTGGTTTAAAGGTCTTTATGAAACTGTTTTAGGACAATCACAAGGTCCTAGAATGGGTAGTTTTATTAAACTATATGGGGTTCAATCAACAAAGGCGTTGTTAGAAAAAGTCTTAGAGGGTAATTTAATAACAAAATAGGTTTATAATGATTTGGAAGTTGATTACTTATCTCGTACGTAAGCTAGATCCTGAAAAGGCTCATAAAATAAGTTTGTTTGCTTTTAAAATGGGAGTTCATCCAAGATTACTCCAAGTTAAAATACCAATTAATATAAAGTCACTTAATTTTATTAATCCATTAGGTTTAGCTGCAGGTTTTGATAAAAACGCTGAAGTTATAAAAAGTATACATTTTTTAAATTTTGGGTTTACCGAAGTTGGTACAATTACCCCTCTACCACAATACGGAAACCCTAAGCCTAGAGTTTTTAGATTAGATAAAGATAAAGCTATAATTAACAGAAATGGTTTTAATAATTTAGGTATGATTAAAGCCAAAAAAAAATTAATTATTTACAGGAACCTTTTCCCTGTTGGTAGTAACTTTATTGTTGGAATTAATATTGGCCCTAATAAAGACAGCTCAGATAGAGTTAATGATTATAAATTATTATCACAAGAACTTTCACAATTTGCAGATTATATTACTATAAATATATCATCCCCTAACACCCCAAATTTAAGAGATTTTCATGAAACTGAAAATTTAAAAAAAGTTATAAAAGCTGTTAAAGTTGGTATTTTTAATTCTAAAATTAACAATTTAGAGTTACCTATTTTTTTAAAAATTGCACCTGATATTGATGAAACTAATTTAGAAACTATTATTAAAGTTGCAGACAATCAAAAAATAACAGGCTTAATAATATCAAATACGACAATCGAAAGAATTGCTAGCCTTAAATCAAAAAATATAAATGAAGTTGGAGGCCTATCAGGTAAACCATTATTTTCAAAATCCACTAATTTATTAGCTGTAGCGAATCAAATTATTAAAACTAATAATTATAAATTGTATTTAATTGCTGCTGGTGGTGTTTCAGATCAATATTCTGCTTATACAAAAATTTTATGTGGGGCTGATTTAATTCAACTTTATTCTTCAATGACGTATGAAGGTCCCATGATTGCCAATAAAATTATTAAAGGTATCAAAGATTTAATGAAGCGCGACAACGTTCAATCTTTAGACGATATAAGAGGTGTTGCTAGTAATGTTGAAATAGCAGTTAAAATAGCTAAAAATGGTTTGAAATAATCAAATAATTCTAATTAAATAAAAAGACTAATTTCATTTTGCTTGACGTTTATATATCCATAATTTATACCAAAGCATTAAATAAGAAAAGGGTAAAAAATGTCTAGAGTGTGTGAAATTTCTGGTAAAAGTGTAATGAGCGGTAATAACGTTAGTAACGCAAAAAACAGAACAAGAAGAAAATTTTTACCTAATCTCCAAAGTGTAAAATTATATAGTAAAATTTTAGATAAATTCATTGCTATGAAAATTTGCGTTCGTTCTTTGAAGACGGTTGAGAAGAACGGTGGTTTAGACACATATTTAATGAAAACTAGTAATAGAGTATTAGCTCCAGAAGCTCAGGCCATAAAAAAAACAATGTTAAAAGCTGATAAAAAAATAGCTGAAAATATTTAGTTTTTATCTTCATTAAACAGATCTGCTAATTGTTCTGTAAGTGCCCCTCCTAATTGTTCTGCATCTGTTAAAGTAACAGCCTTATCGTAATATCGCGTCACATCATGTCCTATTCCAATTGCGACTAATTCAACTGGTGATTTTCCTTCTATAAAAGAAATGACTTGTTTTAAATGTTGTTCTAAATAACTTCCACTGTTTGAAGATAAAGTCGTATCGTCAACAGGAGCCCCATCGCTTATCACCATAAGAATTTTTCTATCTTCTAGTCTTCCTAAAAGTCTTTCATGAGCCCATAGCAATGCTTCACCATCTATGTTTTCTTTTAAAATTCCTTCTCTAAGCATCAAACCAAGCGAGTTCTTTGCTCTTCTCCAGGGTACATCCGCAGCTTTATAAATAATATGTCTTAGATCATTTAACCGACCTGGGTATGATGGTTTACCATCATTAATCCATTGCTCTCTAGATTGTCCACCTTTCCAAGCTTTAGTCGTAAAACCAAGTATCTCTACTTTTACTCCACATCGTTCAAGTGTTCTTGCCATTATATCTGCACAGATAGCTGCAATAGTTATAGGACGGCCTCTCATAGAGCCCGAGTTATCTATTAATAAGGTAACTATCGTATCTTTAAATTTCATATCTTTTTCTTGTTTATATGAAAGTGGAAATAAAGGTTGAGTAATAATTCTAGCTAGTTTAGATGCGTCTAACATGCCTTCTTCAAGATCAAAATTCCATGTTCTATTTTGTTTAGCTTGTAATTTTCTTTGAAGTTTATTAGCTAATCTGGCAATGGCACCTTGTAATGTTTCTAGTTGTTTATCTAGAGTGCCTCTAAGTCTAATCAATTCCTCTTCTTCACAAAGTTCTGTGGCATTAATAATTTCATCATATTTAGAAGAAAAAACTTGATAATTATAATTAGCTTTATTTTTATCTGAATTATGACCTGTTAAGGGATTGGCGGCAAAGTCTCCTTCACCTTCTCCATCCTGATTTTCCATATCAGTGTCTTGAGTTTCTCCTTCCATTTCACTTTGATCATCGTTGGCCTCACTTCCACCGTCTAATCCAGCTTCTTGGTCATCTTCAGATTCGCCTTGAGCAGATTCGTTATTTTCTTCGTCATCATTTTCATTAGAGTCAGTGTTTTCATTATTATCTTCACTATCACCGTTATTATTATCATCATTCTCACCAATTTCAGCTTGTAAGGCGGATAAAAGCTCTCTTGTTTTTTTACCAAAAACTTCTTGATTTGGGACTTGTTCAGATAATTGGTTTAATAAATTTCCAATTCTACTATTAATCCAAGGGCGCCATTTCTCTAACGAAATTAACGTATTGTCAGGAGATTTAGATCCAGTGATTTTTTCTCTAATTACTAGATGAAGTGCATTTACCAAGGCCTCTTTATTATCACTGCCAGGAATAGGTAATATAGTATCTTTAAATTTATTATCTAAAAGTATATTTAAATTATTTTTTAAGCCTATGAGATTTTTAGTTCCTACAGCTTCAATTCGAGCATCTTCTGCAATTTGGAATATTTGTGATGACAAATCTGAACTAGGAGCAATTTTTGAATGCAAAAGAGGATCATGATATTTAATTTTCAAAGCAATTTTATCTGATTCACCTCTAATTGTAGATAGCGTTTCTTGATCTAAGTCTTTTATAATTTGTGGCAATCTAATTTCTTTTGAAGATAGTAGACTGGTGGTCCCAGAAAATTTTACTTCCCTTTCATTAGATGTTTCACCTGAAAGGGCTTTCAATGTAGATGCAGTAGCCATTTGAAATTGAGTGTATTTTGACTTGTCATTCATATTTATTAAGCATCATTCATATTTGTTGTTTCAATAAGATCTCTTCCAAAACATCTTTGATAGTATTCAGAGACTGTTGGTCTTTCCATTTCATCACATTTATTTAAAAATGTGAGTTTAAAAGCTAAATCTATATCTTCTATAATATTAGTGTTTTCTGCCCAAGTAATTACTGTTCTTGGAGACATAACAGTTGAAAGATCCCCTGACATAAATCCATTTCTTGTTAATTCAGCAAGTGCAACCATAGATTTAATAGTCTTCTGCCCATCTGTATTATTAAAATTTGGAACTTTAGATATCACTATTTTTTCTTCAGCTTCGGCAGGTAAATAGTTTAATGTAGAAACAATAGACCATCTATCCATTTGACCTTGATTAATTTGTTGGGTTCCATGATACAAGCCTGTTGTATCACCTAAACCGACAGTGTTAGCTGTAGCAAATAGTCTAAAATTTTGATGAGGATTAATAACTCTGTTGTTATCTAAGAGTGTTAATTTACCAGCAACTTCAAGAACTCGCTGTATTACAAACATTACATCAGCTCTACCTGCGTCATACTCATCAAAAACAATAGCCACAGGGTTTTGTAATGCCCATGGAAGAACACCCTCTCTAAATTCGGTGATTTGCTTTCCATCCTTAAGAACAATAGCATCCTTACCCACTAAGTCTAAACGGCTGATATGACTATCTAGATTAACACGAACACATGGCCAATTTAATCTAGCAGCAACTTGTTCTATGTGGGTGGATTTACCAGTTCCATGGTACCCTTGTATCATAACTCTTCTGTTGTAACAAAAACCAGCAAGTATCGCTTTGGTTGTAACTTCGTCAAATAAATAAGACACGTCAATTTCTGGAACAAACTTAGTTTTTTCCTTAAAGCCAAATATCTTCATATTAGTTTTAAATCCAAATACTTTTTTAGAATCAATCTCTAAGGAGAGTGACTTTGGAAAAGTATCTCTATCAAAATCCATATTGTTAGTTAAACTAACTTCATTCATTATAATTTCTCCAAAATTTATTTTCTATTATTTGTTTATTTTAGCTCTGCAAATGATTTTAAAATTGTTTTATAGGCATTTGATATAATTACAAATTTATCTTTATTATGTTTATCTTTAGTATTCTGTTGAGCATCAGGATGCCATTTTTTTGCTAGTAGTTTATATTTAGTTTTCACTTCTTTCAATGTACTATCTGGACTAAGCTCTAATATTTTAAAAGAATGATTTAATTTTTTACAAATTACATGATTTTGATCTTTATTTTTTTTTTCATCAAAAAACTTAAACGCTTTTTGAAAATTTTGATTTAGTGTGTTAGTACCAAATTTCCAACTTGGTCTATCCCAAGTTACGGCCTTCCTTATTTCAACTTCTAGCTCTTCTTCATTTAAACCAGCAAAATAATTCCATGACTTATTAAAGTCTCTAACATGATCAATGCAAAAATAATAATAGTCTTTAAGATTATTTCTAGATTTAGGTGCGGGGTATATGCCTAATTCATCACAATCTGGATTATTGCAAACTCTATTTATATTTTTTTGTTGTTCTTTTGTCTTAAACATAACTCATCTTTTTATTTTTTTTAACTATATAATTATGAATTAATACGTGCAAGAGTGGATTTTATTTTTTTTAAATTAAATCTCTTATTAATAATTAATCGAGGCATACTTAATGATTAGAAAATTAAAAATTGAAAAATTAATAAGTGATGATATTGACCCATATTTTTTTTCTGTAAAAGATGTATCCGAAGCACATAGAGGTCATCAAAGCTTTAAAGAAGACGTTGAAAGCCATTTTGAAATTATAATAGTTACTGAAAAATTTCATAATAAGAATAAAATTGAAAGACATAGGATAGTTAATAAAATTTTAAAAGAGGAGTTCTTATCAGATTTACATTCTGTTACGTTGAAAGCATTTTCTATTCAAGAATATGATAAATTCTAATAAATTATTCTTTTTCAGTATTAATCCCAATTTCATTCCATAAACGTAATTGAGAAATAAAGTTACCTTTTTTTTGTAAGATTCTAAATCTGATATCAAAAAATCTAAACTCTTGTCCAGGCTCGGGTATTGTTTTTGATTCATGTAAGACTAATCCTGCAATAGTATTTGCGTTCTCATCAGGCAAACTCCAACCCAGTGACCTATTTAAATCTCTAATAGTTACTGATCCATCAGTGATAAGCGAACCATCTGGTTGAGGTTTAACTCCCTTGACATGGATATCAGTTTCGTCATCAATTTCTCCAACTATTTCTTCTAAAATATCTTCTAGTGTAACTATTCCTCTAAAATCTCCATATTCATCAACTACAACAGCAAAGTGCTCTCTTCTAGCTCTAAATATTTCTAATTGATCAAATAATAATGTTGTTTCAGGTGCAAAATATGGTTGTATCATCAACTCAGTTAAGTTTAATATTTCAAGATTTTTAAAATTACGTCGTCTTAGGCTTCTAAATAATTCTTTTGCATGGATTATACCAATTATATTATCTGGGCTTCCTGAATAAATAGGTATTCTTGTAAAAGGACTTTCACCTACTACTTTAAAAATAGATTCAGGCACAGATTTAGAGTCAATCATAGTTACGGCACCTCTATGTGTCATAACTGCTTCTATTGTTACGGCATCCATATCAAGCATACTGGACATCATTTTACCTCTTTCTTTAGCCTTACTTTCATTTCCAGCATGTAAACGTATCATTCCCCTTAGTTCTTCAGTTTTAGCTTCATCATCTTCAATGATTGGTCCTGATACTATTTTTGCAAATCTTTCAGTAATAAATGTAGCTGGAGTTAAAACTAAAATTATTATATTAATAATTGGAGCAACAGCCAAAGCCATCTTATCAGCATGACTAAATGCATATGTTTTAGGTATTACTTCGGCAAAAATGACTAATATAATAGTCATTACAATAGTTACAAAAATTAAACCAAATTCTGCGAAAAAATTAAGTGCAAAACTAGTTGCATATACTGATGCTATTACGTTTACTAAATTATTTCCAACAAGAAGAGTGCTTATCATTTTTTCTTTTTTAATTAAAATTTTTTCAATAATTATTGCTCTTTTACTACCTTGAAGAGCTAGTTCGTGAATTCTTGCTTCTGAAACTGCAGTAAGAGCTGTTTCTGAGCTTGAAAAAAAAGCAGATAAGATAATGAGAAAAATAATAACTGATAT
>ENA-OSJC01002827-OSJC01002827.1-marine-metagenome-genome-assembly--contig:-NODE-2827-length-12763-cov-4.088286_pt1 | contig 12763 bp, 8 predicted proteins | sample MGYA00237885_ERZ534234 | MGnify/ENA primary metagenome ERZ534234 (study PRJEB26413, sample SAMN06343907) | marine metagenome | isolation source: coastal waters | place: Atlantic Ocean: West Antarctic... | reverse complement strand
GGAAATTATTATTACACAATAAAACTAAATTTATGGATGATTTTCCAAAAGTAGTCCCTGACTCTGTGGATATGAAAAAATTAGTTGAAGATATCTTTCCTTTTTTAAAAAAAAATTTACCATTAAAAAAGATTAACACATCAAATAAAAAGATAAAGTATGAAACCCAAAACGCAAATTTTGTATTGGGTATAGATATGGAGTTTGTTGAAAGAAAGTTTGAAGACGAAGAGTGGCCTGATGGAGAATATTATAAAACTTCATTAAAAACGATAGAAGATTTTGTCAACGATATAAAAGATAAAATCAAAGGGAATATTGCAGATAGGATTTTGATATGTAACCCGGAAGAATATTTTATTGATGATTTAAAACAGGGTATAAAAAAAATAAAATGCTTTGATGGTATTAAAGTTTATGTTTTGATAACAAAAGAAATATCAGCATTAGATTTAGATAGTATATTATTAGACATAGATACTTATGGATTTTATGCTAGTTATCCAAATAATGAGGGTGAAATTATCACTCAAGGTTATGACAAAGGAGAGTATGATACTGGCTATTTTGCTGCAACGATAGGTAATTGGGACCTTGATGCAAAACAATACATAAACATAGAAAGCTTGGAAGCAAAATATAACCAATGGCGACAATATAAAAATTATGATGCATATTATAAAGCAAAAAATATTTTGATTAACGGCGTAACAGTAAATGATCAAGAATGGGCAATCAATTTATGTAAAAAAGCAGAGCGAATAGCCAAATCATTTAATCATTTAATTTCTATAGCTGATGAAATTTATAAAAAGTTAGGTGATAAGAAATGGGCGAGAAAGGTTTATGAAAAAGCAGAAGATAAGGCCGTAAAATCTCATGAATTTCTTAATCTTGCTGAAAGTATTAGTAATAATCTTTTAGATAAAAAATGGGCTAAATTAATAAAGCAAAGGGCAAGTGATTGATTCACCTGAAACTCAGTTTTGACTTTGAATGAAAGACAGGAAGCAAAGCTTCGAACAAGAGGACGTATTCATTGGATAGATAGAAAATCTAATATTGTTTATAAAATATATAAAAAAGTTAATCTTTTAGATGACCAAAAAGATATTAAGATAAGATTAAGTCAAATAGTTAAGCTTTCACATTCAATGAAATTTATACCTGAAACAAATTATTCATACGAAGAAGATTTACTAGTGATGACACAAAAACGTTTGATAAATGATAAAAAATTAAAAGAAATAGAAGCTTCAAAAAAATTGGTTCTTATTGAAAATTTTTCACAATCACTTGATAGGTTATATGAGGAAGGTTTTATACATGGTGATATCAATCAAAAAAACATAATATATTCTGAAGATAAGTTGTGTTTGATTGATTTTGAACCCTCACTACTTCAACTTAAGGATCAAGTTAAACAATGGATGTCCACAAGACCCTATAGACATCATGAAGATATTCAAAATAACAATATTACAGTAAAGTCAGACTTTCTTGGTTTTAGTTGTTTTATTAAATGGTTTTTATTAAATAGTGATCCACCACAGTACTACGTAAAAGAGTGTTCAAAAATAATTGCTCAGTTTAAATTACGATCATTTCCCTTTCAAAACTTAACAAGACTATTAATTAATTAAAACACTTCTTATTGTTTTTGAAGCACAAGCAAATCGGTAAACATAACTTAAGGTTTTTTAAGGATTAGTTTTTTGATTTGATAATTTCTTTTACTAGTTTGTCTACTTCAGATCCTTCTGAGTAGTGAATAACTTTCTTACTCAATGGAATTTATGCCCCAGACAAATTATGCATCCTTAAATGTTAATCAAAATCAAAGTAAAACTTTGATTTATTAAAATAATATTTTCAACTATAAATAATATCTCAAATAGATTAGCATAATCTATATATATATAAATTAGATCGATGAAAATTTTATTAAAAGCAATAAGAAACTCAGAAGACTTAACTTGTTTATTTAATTATTGTGAAAATAATGGGATTGAAATGTCCCGTGAGGGTCATGCTATGACTTTGGAGAATATCCAAACTGGAGTCATTAACTGGGGAGGATACGGAAGTAGTTTTAACTTTGGTCCTAATCTGTTCAACTATTTTACACTTAAATATCCCGATGGAGACCCCGCAAGAGGAAAGATCTTTGCACATGTGAAAATGATATTCAATGGTGATCTAAAAGACAATGATACAGAAGAGGTTATTCAGAGGATTGAAAAATTAGGAGGAATGGTTGTTAAGGATATTAATGATAAAATTAACCTAATAGTGAATGGAAAAAATGCGGATAAACAACTGCAAAAAAAGGCAGAGAAATTGAATCATGTTTTAATTCTAGATGAAAAACGTTTTATCGAAATATTACCTGCAATTAGAAAAAAACCCATAAAAAGAAAAGTAAAATCAAAAAAAAGCTTACCTAGCACAGTTGATAAAAAAGTGTTGGACAATTTAAAAAAACTTTTTATTAGCCGCGATAACAATCTTATTTTTCAAGGTCTAGAAATGTTTCGGTCTTTAGAAAATGCAGCTGTATCCAAATACTTTCTAGATGGGGTTCAGTACTCAACTAAAAGTGATGGTCGTCTTGTCCCCAATCCTATATTTAGTGGAACTGGTCCTGCACAACCTTATCTAAATTATGCCTTGTTAGGAGTGATAGCTTATGCTCCTGATGATTGTGAAATCGCTAACAATTTTAAAAGTTCTATTAAATTTTTAAATATAGAGACTAATATCTCAAAACCGTTAGTAGAATTTAAAAATTTAGAATCGTTAAATTTAAGTGACTCAGAAGAATTGGAAGAGCTTGATGGTATTGCATCTTTAAAAAAACTAGAACATATAGAGATAAATAACTGTAAGGCTTTGAAGAGTTTGAGGGGTTTGCTTAACAAAAACCTAAAAACAACATCATTAGATCTAGAATACTTTCAACAGTTAGAAAGTCTTGAAGGTGTTCAAAGCATGAATAAATTGGAAAAAATTGTGCTTACCGGTTGTGATAATTTAAAGAAGGTAGATGCTTTGAAAAATCTAACTCATTTAAAAGAAGTTAGAATGGATAGTCTTAGAGCCCTAGAATCTTTAGAAGGTTTTGAAGCATTAGAGAAAATTAGTACTAAATTAGATTTATATGGGTTTGATTCAATAAAAAATCTAAAAGGGATTCAAAATTTTCACAAACTTCAAACTCTTAGAATTTCATGTGATAGTGTAACTGATATTAGCTCTCTTAAAGGATTAAAGTCTCTTAAAGATCTTGATATTAATTGTAATAAATTGAATAATCTAAAAGGTATTGAGTCACTTCCCAAACTAGAAAAAATAGACATATACGCAGGAATTATTAAAAGCTTAGATGGTCTTAAAGATCTACCTGTCCTGAACAATATGGTTATAAATTGTGATAAATTGAACAATCTAAAAGGCCTTGAGCAAGCTCCTAATATAACTAATTTAAACATTTGCTCTAAAGGTCTTGAAGATACTAGTATAATTGGATCCTTAGCCATGTTGAAGACCCTGAGTTTAAATGGATGTAGTTCAATTCAAAAACTTCAAGGGCTAGAAAAATTAAATTTTCTGGAGGAAATAGATATAGATGATTGTAGCAAGTTAATAAGCTTGCAAGGGACACCAAATCCAAATGTCTTTGGAAAAGTTTCTTCATATTCGAGCAAAGAAAATCCAGGATTAGAAGTCAGTTTTAATAATTGCTCTTCTCTAAAGGATATAACTACCCTGAAAGGAATTTCTAAGATTGAAAGATTAAGTTTTAGTGGATGTCCTTCAATTAGTAAAACAGAAGGACTAGAAAGTATTGAAATAGATGATCTTTCTTGTCACGATTGTGGTATAAATATACTTCAAAGTTTAAATAATCTTAAAGTAAAAACACTTTATTTATATTTAGGTAAATCAATGGCATCCTTAGAAGGTCTTAAGGTATGGAAATCAGTAACCTATCTTAACATCAACTCAAATTCTTCTTATGATGAAAAAAATGAGAATTTTAAAAGCTTAGTTGGTATTGATGTTTTTTCAAATATAAATTTTTTAGGACTAGAAAATTGTAAGAAAATAAAAAATTTAATAGGAATTGAAAAACTAGAGCATCTAGAAAAGATTAACCTAACAGGATGCTCTGCACTAAAAGAGGTAAATTCATTGTCAGAATTATCAAATCTAGAAGAATTGAAGATGGATGGATGCACTCAAGTGGATCCTCTTCCTCGTCCTAAAGTGATGGAAGATCGAGATAAGGTTGAAAAATATCAACTGAAACTGCTAAAAGTACTAGGGAAAGATATACCTATTGCTAAAACAAAAAAATCTAAACCATCTAAAGATAGTAAACCATCTAAAGATAGTAAATCTTTTGTTGATAACAAAATACTTTCTAAAATCAAAAAGCTATTGACTGCACGTGATATTAATTTAATTGACCAAGGATTGGAGCTCGTTCGTTCCCTGGATAACGACTCTTTGTATCAAAAGCTTCTTAAAGGAGTTGAATATAAAGTTTTTAAATCTAAAACATGGAGTGGCGAAGAACAGGAAGAGGGTCGTCTTGTCCCTAATTCTACATTTACAGGGTCTGGTCCGGCACAACCTTATCTAAATTATGCAATGAGAGGGCTAATCAATAGTGCTTCAAACGACTTTGTGCAAAAGCTCAGAAATGATGTGAAGGAATTGAAACTTGATTTTTTTGGTGATATTTCAAATTTTATAAATCTTGAAAAGTTAGATATGTCTTATAATGGTGCTGGTAAACAATCTATTTCATACTTAAAAGAATTTTCAGTTTTTAAAAAACTTACTTCACTTTCTATTCACGGTGAGTTTATTCATACTGATCAGGATCTAAAAGGATTTTTGAACCTTAAAGGATTAACACACCTTAGATTATCCGTAAGTCTTCTCTCTTCAGGAAAAAGTGCATTATCATTAAAAACACTAGTTGGAATGGAGAATTGTAGTGAATTACAAGAATTGAGTATTGATGGATGTGCCAAATTAATTGATGTTGAGGGAATAAATAGTTGCCAGAAACTTAAATCTATTGAGTTATCAGAAGCTAAAAGATTAGAAAATTTAAATGGTTTAAAAGGATTGAAGTCATTGAAAACTATTAATATTAGCGATGCAGAAGCCCTAGATAATTTGGATGGTTTAAAGGGATGTGACGCACTTGAAGAAATTAAAATTGATGGAAGCAACTATTCTGGAAATAAAAAAATAAAACAACCCATTAAAAATGTTGATGGTCTTATAGGTTTAAAAAAATTAAAAGATTTAAATTTATCATCTTTTAACTCATTAAAAAATGTTGATGGATTAAAGGGATGTTCTGATCTCTCACATCTTTATATTTCTTCGGATTCACTAGAAAATATAAATGGTTTGAAGAATTTGAAAGCTTTAAGAGGTATTCAGCTTGATACAGTAAAATTAAATAATATTGATGGTCTATCTGGATGTGAAAATCTAGATGATTTTAATATCCAGTCTAAAGATATTAAAAACTTAAATGGACTAAAGGGATGTAATAAGTTGCAAGAGTTGAATATACCTAGTTCAGCAAAATCTTTAAACCTTGACGGATTAGCCTCCATGAATAGTTTGAGGGTTGTAAATTTTAGAGATTGTGAAATAAAAAGTTTTGACTTCACGCAAAAAATTCCACCAATAACTTATGCAGATATCAAATCTTCTAATCAAATTAAATCATTGGAAGGGATTGGAAATTTGATTAATTTAGAAAAAATAATAATCAAGGACTGTACAAATCTTGAGAATCTTAAAGGGATCGAAAATATTAAAACTCTTGAATCGGTTATTATTCAGGATTGTAAATCATTAAAGGATGTAAAGGCTTTACTCTCATTGCCCAAACTTAAAGTTTTCAAGATGCGTTCTTGTGGAATTAAAAAAGAAGAATTACCAGGACACTTAAAAGTTATAGTTGAAACAACAATCAGTCATATGGATGAAGATTCATACAGTTTTCGTGATAAGAAATAATTAAAAAAATGATGATAAAAAAATGAATATCCTAATATAGTCTTATTAGATAATAATTATGAATAAAAATCTGTTACTTTATGGTGCAAAATTAGACTCAAAAAAACTTGGAACAGCACTGGAGCATGTTTTTAAAACAAATTTAGCACTTCAAAATACTGGCAAGCGAGGAACTCCAATTTGTATTTGGGGGACGCATGGTCTTGGAAAGACGATGTTAGTGCAAGAGTTTGCAAAAAAAAACAAATGGCATTTAGCATATTGTGCTCCTGCTCAGTTTGAAGAAATGGGAGATCTTCATGGTATGCCATATAAAGTAGATCCTGATAAAAAAATAATTGGAGATGAATATACTGCTTTTGCTCCTCCAGATTGGGTACCCACAAAAGAAGGACCTGGAATTCTTCTTCTTGATGATATCAACAGAGCAGATGATCGAATATTGAGGGGTTTAATGCAATTGTTACAAAACTTTGAGTTATTTTCATGGACATTACCACCAAAATGGCAAATTGTGGCTACAGCTAATCCAGAGGGAGGTGATTATTCTGTTACGCCAATGGATGATGCGATGCTGACAAGGTTAGTTCATCTAACGATGGTTTTTGATCCTAAAACTTGGGCACAGTGGGCAGAAAGTGCTGGAGTAGATTCTCGAGGAATTGATTTTGTTTTGACTTATCCAGAAGTAGTTTCCGGTAAACGTACAACACCAAGATCTCTTGTACAGTTCTTTGAACAGATCAAAGATATACCTAATCTTAAAGATGAAATAGAAATGGTATCTACTTTAGCTCTCAGTTCTCTAGATGATGTCACTGTTGGAACTTTTTTAGGATTTGTCAATGACAACCTGGAACAACTAGTCAGCTCAGAAGAAATATTAGAAGCAAAAGATTTTAAAAAGGTTTCAAAAAGAATCGAAAACCTAAGTAAAATAGAAGGGGGAGGAAAAAGAGTAGACAGACTTGCAACAATATGTACCAGACTATATCTTACATTAACCAAAGATAAATATGAGCCTCAAAGTAGTCATTCTGATAATCTGGTTGAATTTATGTTGTTAAAAAGTTTACCCAATGATTTACGAATGAGCCTTCACTCTGACCTAATGAAAAATGGATCAGAAAAAGTTAAAAAAATGCTTCGAGACAAGCGCCTTGCAAAATTACTAATTGGCGGCATGTAGTGTGAAGGATGTGCAAGAAGAATTATCACGATGTATCATTCAAATGCTGTTCAAGGAACCCTTTTTCAATCACTTGCTAAGTGGGGTAGTTCGCGTAGTAACAGAAGATATCTCAACTGCTGCAGTAAGCTTTTCAGGTAATAAGATTCAACTTCTAGTAAATGAATCTTTTTTTATTAAAGAACTTCGATCACAAACTAATAGAGTGGCAGTTATTAAACATGAAAGCTTACATCTCTTATTTAAACATCTTTTTCGTAGGGATTTAGACAAATATGATCGATCTTTATTTAATATAGCTGCAGATTTAGTTGTAAATCAATTTATAGGTTCTTGGAAGTTACCTGATAGTGCAGTTACACTAAAATCATTTCCAGACTTAGAATTGAGAGAAAATCAAACTCTAGAATGGTATTATGAAAGGCTGATTAAACTTAAAAATTCTTCCTCCGCTGGAAATTCTTTCCCCAAAAGTGCTGATGCCTTATCTAAAATACTAGACCAAAATATTCACGGTGATCACAGCCATTGGGGGGTCTCTAAAGATGCAAAAGGCCAAGTCGATGCATATGCAGCTGAGACGGAACTAGATCGTTTGATCATCCAAGCAAGAGAACGAACTCCAACTAAATACCATGGAACAATACCTGGAGAAATTAATGCACTCATCGACTCTTTGATAGAAAGCCGAAAACCTAAGGTGGACTGGAGGAGATCTTTGAAAATTTTTGCTACAAACAGTCGTCGAACACATATCACCTCAACAATGCATCGTATAAGTAAACGATACGGTACACGCCCAGGAATTAAAGTAAAACAATTTCAAAAGATAGCAGTGGCGATTGATACTTCTGGATCTGTCAGTGACTCAGATCTTAGTATTTTTTTTGGAGAAATTGATGAAATGCACAAACAAGGAGCAGAAATTACAGTCATTGAATGTGATGCAGAAGTACAAAGAACTTATAATTATAAAGGTAAATTTCCTACTGAAGTAGCTGGCAGAGGAGGAACAGTATTCGATCCAGTATTTTCTTTTCTTAGGAGTAACCGTCTTACTCACTATGATGGATGCATTTATCTAACAGATGGATATGCTGACGAGCCAACCATTCGTCCACCTTGCCCATTACTATGGGTAATTACTGCTGATGGAAACGCAGGGGATCACCTACGATTTGGAAGAGTTATAAAGTTAGCAGATTAAAATAGATTGTATCTCATCTTTATTTATATAAGAATAATTTTATGAAAAAAATTGAACATTTTTTAGAAAAACTGATGTTTGCCTCAAGGTGGATTATGGCTCCAGTTTATCTAGGACTGATAGTGTGTTTACTTTTTTTATTATACGTTTTTATTCATGAAATAATTGTCTTTATACCTATGGCCACTAGTGCTGGAGAAACGGGTGTTATTTTATTCATCTTAAATTTAATTGATTTATCTTTAGCGGGTAATTTATTGCTGATGGTTATTTTTTCTGGATATGAAAATTTTATATCAAAAATTGATGTTGGTGATCACAAAGATAAGCCATCATGGATGGGTAAAGTTAATTTTGCAAATTTAAAGTTAAAACTAATTTCTTCAATTGTCGCTATATCAGGAATACATTTATTGAAAGTGTTTATGAGCCTTGATGACTATTCTGAAAACCAAATTATGCTTTATATATTTGTTCACCTTACATTTGTTGTTAGTGGTGTACTGTTAGCTTTTATGGATTATATAATTGGAAAAACAGAATCACATTCTTAAAGTATTAAATTAATAAATTTACTTTAAAAAATTATTTTTTTTTGTAGCCTTTTTTAAGTTTTGACTTAATCAGTTTTTCTACTTCTTTTTTTGCAGCATCTGGTGTACCCATTTTTTTAACAGAGTTTTGACCATTAGTTCCTAATCGCCCATATTTAATATTAATAGTATTACCAGTTGCACTGACTTCCCAAAACTTTTGTGAAGCTTTATCATTATACTCTAAACGTGTTTTTGCCATTCAAAAAACTTATTAATTTAGTGAAGTAAAAACAAGTAAAAAATGATTTGAAAAGTTATGAAAAACCAATGATAAATACAATTATATATGTGGAAATACATTAAATATAAATTTAATAAAGCCTTTGAAAAAAATATCTTATATCTTTTTGTCTTTATTTTAGCAGCTAGCATTCTTGGAATTTTATTTTGTGCAATTGTATTATTTCTTTTACAACAAGTGGGTTTACTTTCGGATAGTAATATTTTTAAAGTAATCTTATGGGATACTTTTAAGTTATTTTATAGTCAATCGACAGTTTTAAGACTGAGTGTGACAGAAAATAATTTTTATGATTTTTTCTTTAAATCTGGTGTAACCATATTTGGTATTTTAATCTTTTCAACTATCATTGGAATTATTACAAGTTTTATTGGCGACAGAGTTCAATCATTAAGATCAGGTAGAGGGAAGATTGAAGAAGAGAATCATATTATTTTTTTTAATTTTAGTATTCAGCTAATCCCACTTATTACAGAATTATGTGTTGCTTATGCTAAGGAAAAAAAAACATTCGTTATAGTTAGTAATGAAGAACCCTTAACTATAACTGATAGAATACATAGTATTATTAAAATTCCGAAAAATATAAGTATAGTTGCAAGAAAAGGCTTTGCTTGGCAAAGTAAAATTTTAGAGCGTATAAACTTAGAAAAAGCAAAGCAGATTATAATATTAAAACCTGATGTGGGTGAAAATTATCCCACTGAATTAGACTGCGATGTTGAAGTTGGTAAAAGTTTTGCTTTTTTAATTACTAATAAATATTGGCAAAAAAAATCGTGTAGCATTGTTGCTGAGTTTCATGATGAGGTGACAGGTAATTTATATCTTAACTATTGTAAGGGTGTTATTAATGAACTGCATGATAAGCTTGGAAAAGATTGGGATTCACCTAGCATTATCAGTTCTTCAAATCTAAAAAATCATTTATTATCTCAATGCATCAATACTCCAGACTTAATAGAAATTTATGATAATATATTTGGATATGAGGGTTCTGAAACATATTTTGTAGACCCTAACCAGCCAAGATATGGAGAGCTTCTTAAAAAGCATTGGGGGAAAGGTCTTAAAGAAATAAATTCAATATTCGATAATATAATTGTCTTAGGATTTTATTATTATGAAGATAAATATGACCATACGTGGAATAGATTATTTTTAAATACATCATCCGGTTTTCCGTTTCAAGAAGGCTATGGTTTAATATGTATAGCTGAGGATGAAGATCAAATTGAAAAAGAATTAAGTCAAGAGTCAGACGAACATGAAGAGATTAAAGTTATAAATCCAAATTTTCAAGCTGATGATGGAGACCTTGACGTTTTGTTATTTGACTATAGTACCGAAAAAGATACCACATATTTAAATCATATTATCCAATCTATGATTGGATTAAATTATCACAACAACTTAAAGAGTATAAAAGTATTAAGACAAGATGTTAACGAAAGTTTAAAGGATAAAAAATTTTTACCTAAAAGCCCCAATTATAAAATCTTAAAAAATGAAATAAATCATCCTGAATTGGGTTTAATTTTTCATGTTGTTAAAACGACTAATGAGCAAAAATTTAATTTTCAAGTTTATTCCGTAAGAGATAACTCAGCTCTAAAAGCAACTGCAAATCCAGGAGATCTTATTCTTAATGTAATACCTAAATCTGATCTAATAAAATTTAAAGATAAAAATGAGGATACATATAGTTTTTCATCCAATAAACCAGAAATGGTTCAAACAGAGTTTAAAGATTATGTTGAAAAAATAATAGAAGAAAAAAATGATTTAATAATAATTATTAAACGACATAAGGATAAAACAATTGAGTTTATAGAGTTAAGTTCAAAAGACACCAATATACACAAAAATTTAATCATATCAGAATTTACAAAATTAAAAGAAAATAGACAAAATTTAATTTCAAATGTGTATGAAAATTACACAGTTGAACAAAAAGATTTAGAAAAATTCACTAAGAAAATGGATACAGATACTATCCAAGAATACGCAAAAAGTAATTGCTACATGTTGATTAATGAAACAGCTAGCCAAATTCAAAAATTTAGAGACAACCCAACTGAAGATCACGTTATGATTAATAATTTCATTGGTCTATCAAACCTTCAAAATGATAATCAGAAAATTTCCGAACACAGTATGATTACTGAAATAAATGGATATCGAACTAAAAGAGTTTTAGAAAATTATAAAAAAAATTATTTTAGCCCATATAAAGGCAATGATATCATTGAGATAAACTCCATTATTAGTAAATACCTATCTTCTGCCACTTTTGATGCAAAGAATACAAAGCTAATTGATTTATTGTTTAGTAGAATTCATACGATTAAAGCACATAGTTTAGTTGATGATGTATTGAAAACTAACTTTCGTGAACTTGAAAGTCATTTTCAAGATAAAAATGAAACCTTAATTGGGATTATAGATTATGAATTTGATAAGAATAATAATAGAAAAATTAATAATATATCTATTAATCCCAACCAACAAAAAGAAATTATTTTAGATAAAGGAGATCGACTAATCACCATTGCAAACTTTAACAATCTTGAGATGGTAAATTGTAGTCAATGGTTGCATATATTGTAGGAAATACATAATGGATCCTGAAAAGCAAACATCTATACTTAATTATTCATTTATCAATATTTAGATATCTAAATCTATACATAGCTGGTCAGAAAAACCTTCAACTGTTTCTTTTTTATCATCTTCATAATCTGATCCTTCTTCAAGTCCAATTACAGAAAAATCAATTGTTTTAAAAAAAGACTTATTTTTTGAGTCAACCCAAATATAAAAAGTTTGCTCTCCAGTTCCTTCACCCGAATCCTCAGGCTCCATATCTAAAACTATCTTTTTCGAATTATCAAAGTAAATATTATCTACTACATTTTCACCAAATAAATCTTTAGTTTCGATATATGGTTTTTTTAATTCTTGATCAGTTTCTAATGAATAGCTTTGACTTTCATAAGTAAAATAATGACCTAATATTAATGTTTGCTTTTCAGGTATTAAAAGTGATTTCTTGGTATCACAAATTTCAAATTTTATATCACTACATTTGTCATCCATTATTTCTTGAATGTTTGCTGGATAACATTCTCTACTGTCGCTAAAACTTAAATGCATTTTCTTAATTTCAGAAAATAAATTTTTGCTATTCTTGATCTCTTTAAATTTAAGACTTGTGTGATAAATGTTGAGCTCATACCCTATGACTTCGTATCTCATGAATTAAATACTATATCTATTAAATGAAAAATAAACACCACGATTTAGTATGATTAGTAATAATAATAAAGTATTGCCAGCAACTTTTTTTCAAAATAACTTATCTAAAATAAATAAATGACTAAAATAAGAGAATATTTAAGTATTGAGCAAGTATTATCACAAGTGATTAAAAAACTTGATGAGAATGAAATTAAAAATATTACCAATAAATCTAT
>ENA-OSJC01002826-OSJC01002826.1-marine-metagenome-genome-assembly--contig:-NODE-2826-length-12764-cov-6.599905_pt1 | contig 12764 bp, 13 predicted proteins | sample MGYA00237885_ERZ534234 | MGnify/ENA primary metagenome ERZ534234 (study PRJEB26413, sample SAMN06343907) | marine metagenome | isolation source: coastal waters | place: Atlantic Ocean: West Antarctic... | reverse complement strand
AAAGTAATCTCTCAAGGCAAAGGCAAAAAAGTTCATATTTTAAAATTCAGACGTCGTAAGCACTCGATGAAGCAACAAGGCCATCGTCAGTTGTTTACTGAAATTCAAATCGATAAAATTAAGGCATAAGGGGCAATCTATGGCACATAAAAAAGCAGGCGGTAGTACTAATAATGGCAGAGATTCGGAATCCAAAAGACTTGGTGTAAAGCGTTTTGGTGGCCAAGTAGTATTAGCTGGAAATATTTTAGTTCGACAAAGAGGAACTAAATTTCACCCGGGCACTAATGTTAAAAAAGGTAAAGACGATACTTTGTTTGCAGTTGCGGACGGAAAAGTTCAGTTTGAGAAGAAAGGTAAATTTAATCGTCAATACGTTTCAATTCAAACTGCTTAATCATTTATTTATACTTAATGTAAAAAGCGCCTTCTGGCGCTTTTTTGTTATTAATCTCATTTATAATTAGTATTATCATGAAATATTCAATCGTTTTTCCAGGTCAAGGCTCTCAATCTGTAGGAATGTTATCGGACTTGCGCACTAATTTCCCAATTGTAAATGAAATTTTTCAAGAAGCAAGTGATTCAATTAATGTAGACCTTTGGAAGATCATTAATGAAAAGCAAGAATTATTAAACCTTACTGAAAATACTCAACCAATAATGCTTGCAGCTGGCTATGCTAGTTATAAAGTTTTAGCAAGTGAAGTTAATTTGACACCTATTTCGATGGCTGGCCACAGTCTAGGTGAATATACTGCACTTGTAGCTTCTGGATCTTTAGGTTTTTTTGAGGCAGTTCAGTTAGTAAAAAAAAGGGCCGAACTAATGCAGGCAGCTGTACCAAATGGTTCAGGCTCTATGGCTGCTATATTGGGGCTTGATGATGAAAAGGTTATTGAAATATGCTCTATTGCTAATAAAAAAGGCACGGTTGAAGCTGTGAACTTTAATTCACCAGGTCAGGTTGTTATTGCCGGAATGAAAAATGCAGTAGCTCATGCTTGTGATTTAATGAAAGAGTCTGGAGCAAAACGGGCATTGATCCTTCCAGTAAGTGTTCCATCACACTGCTCTCTTATGAAAGATGCTGCAATGGATTTTAAGTACTCAGTTGATAACATTGATTTTCAAATGGGGAGTGAAAACGTTCTGCATAATGTTGATGCAAATTATTCACGAAATATTGAAGAAATAAAAACAAAATTAGTTGAACAGCTTCATAAGCCAGTTCTCTGGACTTCAATAGTTCATAAGATGAAAGATTCAGGATCAGAAAAACTTATTGAGGTCGGACCTGGAAAAGTATTAGCTGGACTTACAAAGCGTATTGACAAGTCTCTTAGTGGTTCAGCTATAATAGATGTGACTACATTAAAATCTACTATTGAGGAAATATCAAATGCTTAACGAAAAAATAGTCCTTGTGACGGGCGCCAGTAGAGGGATTGGCAGAGCAATTGCATTAACATTAGGTAAGGCTGGAGCTACTGTAATAGGAACTGCAACAAGTGATGAAGGCGCTGCAAATATTTCAAAAATATTTACTGAAAATAATATTCTTGGTAAAGGTATGAAACTTAATGTAACCAATAATGAACAAATTTCTGATTGTATGAAGATTATAAATGAAGAATATGGCCCTGTAGATGTCTTAATAAATAATGCTGGAATAACAAGAGATAACATTCTAGTTAGAATGAAAGAAGAAGAATGGGATGAAATTATAAATACAAATCTTTCTTCTGTTTATAAGATGTCAAAGGCTGTATTACGTGGAATGATTAAAAAAAAGTCTGGTCGAATTATTTCCATTACATCAGTTGTTGGCGCAATGGGAAATGCTGGACAATCAAATTATGCAGCAGCTAAAGCTGGGATTATGGGTTTTACTAAGTCATTGGCGCGAGAAGTTGGGCTTCGAGGAATTACAGTTAATGCGATTGCTCCGGGTTTTATTGAAACAGATATGACTAACAAACTCCCTGAAGATCAAAAAGCATCTCTGACTGCCCAGATCCCAATGGCTAGACTAGGAACAGTGGATGAGATTGCATTAGCAGTTTTATTTTTGGCAGGAGATAGTAGCTCATACATTACTGCCCAAACTTTACATGTTAATGGTGGAATGTACACAGTATAGTTGGCTATGAGGAAGAATAATTTTTAAAAATAATTCCAATAAACCTGAAAAACAACACTAGAGCTATACTAATAAAAAAACCAATAATAAACGCAAAAATTCCCCAGAAAACTTGTTTTTTAGGAATCTTATTTTCATTAATTTTAATTAATGAAGAATCGATAAAAATCCTATTCTTAAGTGCGCTTAATTTCCTTTCTAGGGTTAATTTCTCGGTTGATAGAGAGAAATTTTTTCCAGAATAAAAGTCGCTATTACGTGCCTCCTGAAGTGAGGAAAGAAGTTGAAGCTCTAAGTTGAGAGATTCCTTTTGTTGGTTAAAATCCAGTACAGCTTGAGTCTCTTCAGCAAGGCTAGTAATTCCATTTAGCTCCGTCTGTAATGCCTCTTTTTGACTTTCAAGGTTAAGAAGGTCAGCTTTATATTGATAAATTATTTGATTTAACGTTGGAGAATTAATAGCTCTTTCGACTAATAGTGTAGGGTTGTTTTGTAAAAGCTCTAAATTCAACTGATCTTCGTTAATAATAGTTTTTAATTCAATAATTCTTTTCTTAATATAAGGTAAATCTAACAATATCTGAGAAACTCTTCTTTTATTTAAAGACGAAAATTCATGATTAAGTTGAATTAATTTAAAATTTAATAAAGTCACCTTTTCATTATATGATGATAACGCCCTCTCTTTGTTAAAAGCTATTGCCCGTTCTATTTGATCTATTTGATTAATTAAATTAGCCTCTTCTATTGATTTTTTAGCGGCAAATATATTTTGATGTCTGTTAAAAACGTATTTTGCAATTTTTTCTACTGAAGCTTTTGCCTGGTCCATTTCATTGGATGAAATTGTAATTGAAAGTATTTCGCTTTCAATTTGATTGAATGCTAAATTATCTCCTAAAGATTCAGTTGTCTTATAAATGAACATAACGTTTAAATTATTGATTAGTCCCTTTAAAGGCTCAACTAAATTAAGCTCTTTTGAAGATTGTGAAGCTTTATAAGAATGACCAATTTCAATTAACGCATTAGAAACATATACATCATCTTTCTGCTTTACGTAGAAAGATGCGAATAGTGTTATTAATATTGTAAATAATATTATAAATTTACCTGAGGAAAGTAAATCATGAATTACATCATGTAAATTAATATCATCATCATGGAGAGTTTTTTCTTGTGAATTTTTTTTCATAATAGCTTTATTTTTTAATTATGTATTTTATATAGAAGTGTCTTAAAAAAAAGAAAAATTTTCCAACAATATTAATTTCAAATCAAATATTAATTATTTTCTACGTAATTTAAAAAATGATTGCAGTAATTCGCTACAATTGTCTTCAAGAATTCCAGTAGTAAGGCATACTCTATGGTTAAAAACTTTTGAATTTATTAAGTTTTCACAAGAGCCACATACTCCAGTTTTTTTATCATAAGCTCCATAAACAATCCTTTCAATTCGAGCATGTATTATAGCACCTAGGCACATCATACATGGCTCTAGGGTAACATAAAGGGTAGATCCAACTAGTCGATAGTTTTTTTGTTTAACCCCAGCCTTGCGAATAACTTGAATTTCAGCATGTGCTGTTGGATCATTTTGTAAAATTGACTGATTATGGGCTTTTGCAATAAGTTGGCTATTTTTAATGATTACAGCGCCAACTGGAATTTCACCATTAAGCTCTGCTTGTAAAGCCTCTTCAATTGCGATTTGCATCCATTTTTCATCTTTATTCATCTGTTAATTTTTCATAATTAAGATCTTTAATTTATAGCCAATTTCCAGCATAAAGTAATTTGGTAGCTATTGTAAACATAACTAATGCAACTATAAAATCTAAAATACGCCATGAAGAAGGCTTTTTCATTAATGGCGCTAATAGTTTTGCGCTATATGCCAAACTAAAGAAGAAAATAAAACTTGCAAATGAAGCTCCAAACCCAAAAGCAAGTTTATTTTCTCCTGCAAATTGTTGAGATACAGTGCCAATAAGCAACAGTGTATCTAAATAGACATGAGGGTTTGCAAAAGTTAAAACAGCAATAATAGATAGGGTTGGTAAAAGATCTTTTGATTGAGAAATTTCAATCTTTAAAGTTGCATCTGTCATAAAGATCGTTTTTAATCTTACAAGACCATATCCCAAAATCCACAAAGCAGCAAAGCCAAAAAGCCAATTAGATATTTGGTTTATGGAGTTGCTTAAAAAAAAAGATATTCCAGCTATACCAATAATAATAAGTAATGCATCAGACAATGCGCAAAATAAAGCAACATAAAAAATATGTTTATTAATAATTCCCTGCTTCAAAACAAAAGTATTTTGAGCCCCTATTGCCATAATAAGAGATAATCCAAGAAAAAATCCTGTTAAAAAAGCAGATATCATGATTTTTTTCTCATATTGTAAAATTGAATATTTGGATTAGTAAACAAATAGTTATATCAATACCTAAGACTATGATTTCTATTTTTGCTTAAGATGATAAAATAGCATACATTTTTTCATTAATGATACTTTTAATGGCGATAGTAAAAAAACAATTTGAAATGCCAATTGACCGAAGGTATGAGTATAAATTTAGTGTAATGCATTTCAATCGAAATGAAATAGAAAATATTATTAAATCTCACCCAGCTATGTTTCAAGAGATTTATGCCAAAAGATGTGTTAATAATATCTATTTTGATAATTCTAATCTTACAAGTTTTATAGATAATATTGAAGGTGTCAGGGATAGAAAAAAAGTACGAATACGTTGGTATGGCGATCTATTTGGTCAGTGCAAAAATCCAACTTTAGAAATTAAATATAAAACTGGTCTCCTTGGTTGGAAGGAGAGGCATGATTTAAAGGATTTTAATTTAGATATAGAAAAGTATTTTAATTATAAAAGTATTTTTGAGTATTTAATGGAAGGTAAGGATTTTGATTTACACAAGTTAGACTTGCAGTTTTTAACTCCAACTTTACTCAATAGGTATGAGAGATCTTATTATTTATCTTTCGATAAAAAATATAGAGTCACTTTAGATAATAAAATGGAGTTTTATTCTATTAATCCTATTAGAGATCATTTTAAAACATTTTCTGATGAAGAAAAAACAGTGGTTGAATTGAAATATAATAATGAGCATGCTGAAGGTGCAAGAAGTATTACTGAACATTTTCCATTTCGTGTTACAAAAAATTCAAAATATGTTATTGGAGTTGAAAGACTTAGAAATTGGAAATGAATAAATCTAATGTACTATTCATATTAGCGACATGTTTTTTAATATTAGTTCTACTTCTGATGTTAAATAATCCTTTGAAAATAATTATTAAAGATAGCTTAAATGGAGAATGGGTGGGTAAGCATAAAAATAGTGATGTTATTTTGGAAATAAAGAAAGGTAATGCATGTTCACTTAAGTTTAATTCTGATTCTTCAAGTAAGAAGGAAACTTTCAATGGAGATTGTATTGTCAATATGAACAAAACTCCTTATTCATTTATTATTACTAATATTCTTGAGGTTAATAAATCACTTTATTCTCTTATCAAAGTTATTAATAAAGATATTATCCATATTTCTGAGTTTTCAACAAAATGGAAATTACGACCAGTTATATTCACAAATGAAAATACGATTATTTTAAAAAGAAATATTTATTAAAAGGAGGAAAAAATGGACAGTATTAATTTTGATTGGGAAAACTATCTTACTCAAGCACAGGCTCAAATCTCAGCGCCTGAATTTATTATAAGTCTCGCTTTAACAGCAATAACTGCTTATATTCTTAAAACAGTGTATGTGAAATTTGGACAAACATTATCTAATAGAAGTATTTTCGGTAATATCTTTGTTCCTATTGCAATGACAACCATGGTAATTATTACAATAGTGAAGTCTTCACTTGCCTTATCTCTTGGCCTCGTTGGCGCCCTATCTATCGTGCGATTTAGAGCTGCCATTAAAGAGCCTGAAGAATTAGTATATCTTTTTATATGTATTGCAATTGGCCTTGGATATGGAGCTAACCAAATAAATGTAACTATAATAGGGTTTTTAATGATTATTGTAGCAGTAGCCTTCACTCGAAAATCTGCCTTTAAGGTTGAAAAGTCTAATGTAATGTATTTAACAATTAGTAAAAAATCTAAGGTTAGGCTTGATATCGAAAAAATACTTGAGGTGTTAGAAAGAAATTCTTTTGAAGTAGATTTAAAGAGACTAGATGAAAGTCCATTAACTAATGAAGCATCTTTTATTACTTCATTTCAGGATAAAACTCAACTACTACAATTAAGAGATGACCTTTATAAATTAGACAAACAACTAGAAGTAACCTTCCTTGACAACACTAAGATATTCTAACTGTGAAAATTAAGTCTAGAAATAATTTTCAGAATCCTCAATTTGATAGAGATAAGCTATTTCGGTTCTTTCGAATAAGGCCTTTTCTAGTCTTTTTTGCAACAATTATTATTATTTTAGCATTTAGTCTATTGTTGATTTTCTACGGCGCAGTTTTGCAAAAAAATCAAACGATGTCAAAAATCCAGCAAATAGTATTTAATGCCGCTGAAACTAAGTTTTCAGTTTTTAATAATTATGTATCTGGGCTTTTATCATCACCTGATAGATTATTTATTGATATTAAGTTTGAAGGCATACAGCTGCTAAATTATGCAAGAGAGTCTGCGCTTTCAAAAGGCGTAATTACTGATGAAGAACAGCAAGTTAAAGTAAATGCTCAATTAACCATTGGTCCAGAAGTTTACAAAGTTAAAATTTCGCCAACAGGACTGAATTTAGATATGATTGGAAGTATTAAGAAACGAGCATATAAAGTTAGAGTTCTAGAGGGTAAAAAAATATATGGAATGGAGGAGTTTAAGCTACTTCCTCCTATTTCAAGACATAATATCGTAGAATGGGTTGGCCATGCATTAGAAGATAAAGAAGGTTTGATTTCACTAAGGTATTTTTTTGTTGAAGCTACTTTAAATGGGGATAATCTTGGGGTGTATGCAATTGAAGAGCACTTTAATAAAGAGTTATTAGAAAATAGAGAAGCACGTGAAGGTATTATTTTTTCAATAAAGAATAATCAAATAAAAATATTTAACGAAAAGAAAGTAAGTAAAGATTTAAACCAGCTTAATCAAATTAGATTTTTAAAGTCCGCATTGCAAGGTGTAAAAAATAATGAAATCGAAATCAGTAGAATTTTCGATTTAGAAAAATATGCATCTCATTTTGCAATTATTGATTTAATGAATGGCTATCATGCTTCTGGAGCTAACTCTAATTATTATTTAAATCCAATTACAAACTTAATAGAACCTATAACAAGAGAATATAATTCTTTGCGATATTCTGAGGGCCAGCCTTCTCTGGGAGAATTAATGATTGAAATTAATCAAGAAGCTGGTAGTGGTTGGAATTTTGCCAATAAGTTATTTCAAAATAGAGAGTTTACTTTACTATATTTATCAAAACTTTTAGAACTATCAGATAAAAAATATCTAGATGAATTTTTTGAAGATATAGACCAAGAGATGAGTGCACAAAAAGCAATATTATATAAAGATGATCCTTTTTATAAGTTTCCAAAAGAATATATTTATGAAAGACAAAAACAAATTAGAGAAAAGCTAAATCAAGACTTGAATGTTGTTGGAAATATTGATACTGATGTTGATTCAGATGAGACTAGTTTTAAAGTTAAGAAAGTTAAATTTAAAAATCGCTCTTCATTTCCTGTTGAATTAATTGAAATTTTCTCATTTAATAAAAATATCAAATCCCTAAGCAACCAAGTAATTTTTTCGGGAGAAGAAATATCTTTTCCAATTGAGTTTGCATCAGTTAATGCAATTAATGGCCTGATCTTTAATTACAAAATCTATGGGATTAAGAGTCCGGTTAGAGAAGCAATCATAGTTCCAAAATCTTTTGATACAGGGATTTCTTTACCTAAGTTATGGAATTCTTCAAGTGCTTACTTATTTAATAGTGATGATGTAGTTATTGATTCTAAAAAATTGACAATTTTATTTAATAAAAAAGTTGTTAATATAAAAAAAGATCTGTTTATACCCAAAAATTTTATTGTTGAAGGGTTTCCTGGCTTAACAATTAACTTGACTGAGGGGGCTTCAATTTATTCTAAATCAGCCTTCAACTTTATTGGCTCAAAAATTAACCCAATAAAAATTACTTCACTGGATAAAAGAGGAGGAGGCTTAGTTATTAGTGGGCCAAAAATAGAGAGTGTATTTAAAAATACTATTTTTGAAGATTTAAGCTCTCCTAATATCGGAAGTTCCGGTTTAACTGGAAGTGTAACAATTTATAATACAAATGTATCTTTTAAGGAATGTCTTTTTGACCAAAATAAGTCTGAAGATTTTTTAAATTTGGTGCATTCAAAATATACTCTGACTGATTCATTTTTTATATCTGCTCATAGTGATGCTGTTGATAGTGATTATTCTCAAGGAGAAATTATAAATAGTGTTTTTACTAATATTGGAAATGATGCTATGGATTTTTCAGGAAGCATATCTAAACTATCTGGAATTCAAGTAGATGGAGTTGGAGATAAAGCCATAAGTGCTGGTGAAATGAGTAAGATCTTAGGTCAAAATATTTATATTTCAAATGCGGAGATAGGTATTACAAGTAAAGATTTATCTGAAGTCAATCTTAATGATTTAAAACTCAATAATATTGAGTTGGGTTTTGCTGTTTATCAGAAAAAAGAGGAATATGGAGCAGGCAAAGTTAGTATTAATAGCCTGGAGATGTCAAATGTTGACACAGCGAGTCTAGTAGAACATAAATCAACTTTAATGATAAATGGAAAAGAGGTCATGGACAAAATTTCAAGAGTAGAGGATTTTCTTTATGGTGTAAATTTTGGAAAGAGTACTAAGTAGTATTAAATTATTCCCACTCAATGGTCGCAGGTGGTTTTCCTGAAATATCATATACTACTCTTGAAACTTGGGAAATTTCATTCATAATTCTATTAGAAACACAATCAAGGAATTCATAGGGAAGTCTTGCCCAGCGGGCAGTCATAAAGTCTACAGTCTCAACAGCTCTTAATGCTATAACATAGTCATACCTTCTCTCATCACCAGTAACACCTACTGATTTAATAGGTAAGAATACTGCAAAGGCTTGATCAACTTTATCATATAGCCCTTTGCTATTAAGTTCCTCTATGAAAATATGATCAGCTTCCCTTAAGATATCAGCATATTCTTTTTTAACTTGGCCAAGTACTCTAACACTAAGTCCAGGACCAGGAAAAGGGTGACGATAGAGCATTTTTTTTGACAGTCCAAGACTTACACCAATTGCCCTTACTTCATCTTTAAATAGCTCTTTTAGTGGCTCTACTAGTTCAAACTTTATGTCATCAGGCAATCCTCCAACATTATGATGAGACTTGATAACTTTTGCCTTACCTGAAGCCGCACCAGCTGATTCAATTACATCAGGATAAATAGTTCCTTGGGCTAAGAATTTAATATCTTTTATCTTTTGCGCCTCTTGGTTAAAAATTTCTATAAAAGCCCGGCCTATGATTTTTCTTTTTAATTCTGGATCAGATTCATTAGAAAGCTCATCATAGAAGTATGATTGTGCATCTGCACGAATGACCTTTACACCCATATTCTCTTTAAAAGTATCCATAACCTCATCTCCTTCATTAAGTCTTAAAAGGCCATTATCAACAAAAACACAGGTTAACTTCTCCCCTATAGCTTTATGAAGAAGAATAGCTACAACTGAAGAATCAACGCCACCTGATAGACCTAAAAGAACTTTCTTATCACCAACTTGTCTTTTAATACTTAGCAATAAATTTTCAATAATATTATCAGTAGTCCAATTCATTTTGCATTTGCAGATATCTTGAACAAATCTTTGCAAAATTTGTGTTCCTTTCTTTGTATGAGTCACTTCAGGGTGAAATTGAAGCCCAAAGTAGTTTTTATTATTATTAGCAAAGCCAGCAATCGGACAGTTAGCAGATGAAGCTATTAGTTCAAAATCTGGAGGTAATCTTGTCACTTCAATACCATGACTCATCCAAACATCTAAAAGTCCATGCCCATCTGAGTTAGTTTTATCATTAATTCCACTTAAAAGTTTAGAATGATTTTGGGCACGAACCTGCGTAAAGCCAAATTCTGCTTTTGATGCGCTTTTGGCATAACCACCAAGTTGAACAGCCATAGTTTGCATGCCATAACAAATTCCTAGTATAGGTATATCTAGTTCGAATATGATATTTGGTGCTCTTGCAGAATCATCCTGACTAACTGTATCTGGCCCACCAGAAAGAATAATGCCACTTGGGTTGAAATTTTCAATAAAATGTGGATTTACATCATAAGGTAATAATTCACAATAAACACCTATCTCTCTTACTCTTCTTGCAATTAGTTGAGTATATTGAGAGCCAAAATCTAGAATTAGTATTTTGTGATTTTGAATATTGGACATAAGAAAATTACTTTAAAAAAATTAAATATCTAAAATGTTATTTTAATGAAAATAAGAGACCGTTACATTGCTAAAACGCTTTTAAGCTACACAATAATTGTTCTTGTGGTTTGGACTAGTATCTATAGTTTTTTTAACTTTTTAGAAGAGCTAAATAGCGTTGGAAAAGAAGGTTATACGGTCCTTTCAGCATTTACCTATATTATTCTTAAGTTGCCAGAAGTTTTATATAAACAGGCATCACCAATAATATTATTGGGATGTATTTTAGGTATGGGGCACCTTGCTACAACTGGGCAGCTTCTTATTTTTAGGGTGTCTGGCGCTTCTATATTTAAAATTACATCACTCACTTTAAAAAATTCCCTTATCTTTTTACTTTTTTTCATTTCTATAGGCGAGTTTATAGCTCCAATTGTAAGTAACTTTGCTGAAAGTAGCAGGTCAAATGCTTTGGGAAATTCAAGTACAACAATCAATCAAGATGGTTTTTGGATTAGAGATGGTGATAACTTTATTAATGTTAAAAGAAATATCGATGGAACATTATTGAGTGGCATTACAGTTATTGAAGTTAATTCATCGAATAAGATTGAAAGAGTTATTAAGGCAGAAAATGCTATTTTTGATGGGGATTCTTTAGATATGAATGGTAGTGTGATTTTTTCTTTTGATGATTCAAGTTTTTTTGATAATATTTCTTTAAAAGAACGAAATTCATACAATAAAATAGTCTCATTTGATCAGGATTTGATTGATAGTTTAGAAAAAGCGCCTGAAGACCTTTCATCCTTTACCCTTATTAAGCAGGTTCGATTTTTGTCTGGTAATAAATTACGCTCAGGAGTTTTTGAGGTGGAGTTATATAAGCGTTTAATCCAGCCTATAACTCTTATTGCAATGATTGTACTTGCAATGTTATTTATCTTTGGATCTACACGGGATGTAACCTTGGGGAGAAAAATATTTTTTGGAGTTGCGCTTGGATTATCATTTGAAATGTTCTCAAGAATTGCTAGCACAATGGCACTAGGCCTGGACTTTAGCCCTTTATTGAGCGTTATATTGCCCTCTATTGTGGTAATGGTTATTGCAATAGTTTTATTATTAAAAAAATCTTTTAGCTAATCAAATGAGTCAGGCTAATTTAAAAACTGTAAAGCACAAACTAAAAATTCCAAATCGTTTTGACGTTATTTTGATAAATGATGACTATACCTCAATGGAGTTTGTAGTAGAGATATTACGGAGATTTTTTCATAAAGAGTTTCAAGCTGCTGAAGCCATTATGCTTAAAATTCATATAGATGGCGAAGCAGTATGTGGAACATATTCTTATGATGTTGCTCAAACAAAAGTTAAGCAAGTAATTGGCTATTCTAGAGAAAATAATCAGCCACTTATGGCTATCTTGAGAGAGATAGATATATAATTTTTTGAATTTAATGCCTATTGAGATGATAAAATTTATTCACTATATAAATTTAATTAAGGAAGAAAAATGTTAATCAAATCTATTGAATCATTAGATAAAGGTTTAAATATTTTTTGGAGTGATGATTCCTTGAGTTGCTATCCTTGGTTTTGGCTTAGAGACCACAGTGAAAGCAAAGAGGACCTGCATCCAGATACTAAACAACGTCAGATTGATTCATTTAGTGAGCCACCAAATAATACTGTCAACAAAATATGGCTTGATGGCCCTTCTGAAAGTATTTTTATTAAATGGGATGACCAATCGGAAAGTATTCTGTCTTTTAAATTACTTCGAACTATGTCAGTTCCAAGACTTCCTCAGTCATATGCATTGAATTGCACCAACGTATGGAATTCCTCAAATGAAATTAAGGACTTCCCAGAAATAACCTATCAGAAGCTTATGAGTGATGGAGGAATAAAAACCTGGTTAAACCATATTCAAAGAGTTGGCTTTGCTATAGTAACAGAGACTCCTGAAACTCCAGAAGCAACAAAAGAGTTGATGGAGAGAATGGCTTATATTAGAAACTCTATTTTTGGAGGGTTTGCTGTTTGGGATAATAAGCTTGAAAATCCTGATGATACTGCTTTTACATCACTAGCTATTGAGCCACATACAGATGGA
>ENA-OSJC01002825-OSJC01002825.1-marine-metagenome-genome-assembly--contig:-NODE-2825-length-12767-cov-6.239165_pt1 | contig 12767 bp, 18 predicted proteins | sample MGYA00237885_ERZ534234 | MGnify/ENA primary metagenome ERZ534234 (study PRJEB26413, sample SAMN06343907) | marine metagenome | isolation source: coastal waters | place: Atlantic Ocean: West Antarctic... | reverse complement strand
TGTGCGTACTTGGTACAAAGCACCAATACCAGTATGGATAATAGGAAACTACCTAGCCAAGTCTTTGAGGTCATAGCCATGCTCCCTAACCGTCTCTGCTAGTGTTCTGTATAGGTTCTCTGCCATCTCCCAAGTAGCTTCTGCTCTTGAAAGTCTGCCATTCATTTCAGCTATTTTGTCGTTGGCAACTGCTAGATCTCTTTCAAGATTGACTATGTGTTGTTCTGATGCGTCAATAGTGTCTGTCAGGTTCACTACGTACTTGACTCCTGAGAATGACCCAACCAATATTGACACCACAATAGGTATCATTACTATGTTGCTCAATAAAAAATTCTTCTTTTTCTTCTTTTCTGCCATTTAAATACCTATGTAGGATTGTTTTTAAGTACAGCTATTTAAATGTTTTTGGGGGAGGTATTAAGTGGTACTATTATTTTCTTCTAACACCCATGAACTGGCTGTCATCACGTTCTCTTTGTAGCTTTCTAAGAACTTTCTTTTTTGCTTTAGCGGCTTCACGTTTTTTGAAAGACGGCTTTTGAAAATACTGTCTGTCTCTTAATTCTTCTATAAAATTGTCGTCTTTAATTTTTCTTTTAATTTTTCTGTATGCTCTGATGGCATCTTCACCTGGACGAACTTCTACGTAATATCCTTTAAATCCTTCTGGTCTACTTGTTTTGTATTTTTTGTTTTCCATCTTGTTTTTTAAATAATAACACAGGATCGGCGTTGTTGTCAACCACATCTGCAGTTATTTGTATTTTGTTTACTCCGTTTGTTCTCATTTCTGCGGCATCGAATTGATATGGCAAAACTGTTGAATCTACTATATTTTTAAGTCCTCTAGCATTAGTGCCCAATTCTTTGGCTTTTCTAGCTATGCTAATTTTGGCCTCTTTGGTAAATTCAATATCTATATCATCTAATCCGAACAGATACTTTGTTTGTTTGATTATAGCATTTTTAGGTTCTGTTAATATCTTTATCAACTGTTCTTCGTTCAAACTGTCTATGCTTGTTATCATAGAGAACCTACCCACAAATTCTGGTATCAACCCGTATTTAATTAAATCCTCAGGTTTAACGTCAGACAGATAGTTTTTTTCATCGTTTTGTTGTAGACTTGCTCCGAATCCCATTCCCCCGGAGTTCTTATTTTTAATCTGTTTCTCTAGTTCCGTAAATGCTCCGCCGACAATAAACAATATATTTTTTGTGTCTATTGTAATTGTTTGTTGATCAGGATGTTTTCTACCGCCCATTGGTGGCACTCTACACTCTGTACCTTCTACAATTTTAAGTAGTCCTTGTTGTACACCTTCACCTGACACATCTCTGGTCAGCGAAGTGTTCTCACCTTTCCTACATATCTTGTCTATTTCATCTATGAATATTATGCCCTTTTGTGTTTTCTCTACGTCGCCACCGGCTTTTGAATAAAGTTTTTGTACCACATTTTCTACGTCTTCTCCTACGTACCCTGATTCAGTTAGTGTGGTTGCATCTGCAATAGCAAACGGTACATCTAGATATTTTGCAATAGTTCTAGCCATGAGTGTTTTCCCTGCACCAGTGGCTCCTAGTATCATAACATTTGATTTCTCTAAGTCAAAGTCTAATGGTGGTTGTACTATTCTTTTGTAGTGATTAGCAACAGCAACTGACAACACTGTCTTTGCTTGATCCTGTCCTATAACGTATTGATCTAGATGTTCTTTAATATGTACAGGATTTAAAATGTTCTTATCACCTGCATACAATTTCTCTTTACGTGCTTTTATTACATCTTCGTCTAATATTTCTACACAAAGTTTAACACACTCATTACAGATTGCAGTCTTACTGCCACCCACAATCATCTTAGTCACATCTTTACGTGACTTATTGCAAAAGGAACAGATTAACGATTCCTCTGACACTATCGACTATCTTTGAGTTTTTTGATTTTAGGGAATAGCTCGTGCATTCCTTGAATCTTATTCCTGTTTAGTACACTGAAACTTGATGAGTCATCTTCATTAGAATTAATAAACCAAGTTTTGGACATTGTAAGGATGTATCCTGACCATACTTTCATTTGGTTTGAACTATAATCCATATTCATTATCACAGTGGTTGCGGCTCTGCAGGCATTCAACAACCAAGTGTAGTCTCTGCCTTTTTTGTTAGGTGCCCAGTTCTCTAGGTACTTTTCGTATTCCGCGTCATCTGTAGCAAATGGATCTAGTGCTGAGAAGTTGTTATCGTCCCAAAGGTAAATTGTAATGTCTTCTTTAGGAAAGTATTTGTTGATTTGATCAGCAAAGTTATCTTTGTCTTTCTTGCTTAAATTAACAAGAGCAAAACTTCTGTTTTGATTTTGAAAGAAACTGGGAGGAGTAACCATTGTTATGGTACCCATTTTTTTACGTGCAGTTAACTTTTCTCCAACTGCGGCATTAGGACTTTGATCTAGGTCCTCGTTGCCCTTTTGTTTCATTTCCTTATCTGCGTTTATTTTATTGCTATCCATTTTGATTTAATATATCCATTATAACATTTTTATCTTCGTCGGACAAGTCATTTAATTTAACTTCCCCTTTCTCTAATTTAGTTATCAGGTCGTTTATTCTTGCTTCGATTCTTTGGTGATAATCTTCTTCGCTAGTAAGCCTTTTTTTGTAATTGGTAAATTTATCTTGTGGTATAGACTGCTCTATGTTAATAGATTCAGCAATTTCTGGGATAACTTCTTCTTCGAATACGTTTGTTAAGTCTGGTAATATAATTTCATTCTTTTCAGGTTCAGGTAAGTCTAACTCTTTAACAGGCTCCCATTTAGTCTCTGTGCTTTGTTCTTCATTCTGCACATAGTCTCCTTCTATAGGAACAAACATTTTCTTACCGTCTTTAATTACTAATCTAGTTCTGCCTTTAGGTTTAGCATCTTCGAATCCTTCTAACAGATTATCTAACTCGTCGTCGGTCATCGGTCTGTCTTCTGTTTGTGGCTGTATCATAAACTTCTCTTTTAATCCTTCGGCACTCATCTCTTCTAACCCTTCGGGGTGTTGTTCTTTAAGTGCAGAACCTTTTGTTATTATAATTGGATTGTCTAAGTCTGGATCCATAATCTGTGCAATTATTTTTCTATTCTCTTCTGGAACATTCTCGAATGTGACGTCTCCTCGTAATACATCATCTATTATGTCTTGGAAGAATGCCATTCTTGATTCTGTTACAGGACCTTGCTCTGCCGCCTCTTCTTTTGTGAGGCTAACATCTGCTAGAAACTGTGCTTTGTTACTTTCATCTCTTTCCACTTTTAATTCCTCATCACTAATGTCTTCGTATTTGCCATTCTGATTGTGGAACACATCAAGTATTTCTTTACGTTCTTCATCAGTCATCGTCACCTGTTTTGGCTTTGGGGGCTGTACCGCCTTCTTGTCTTTTACAAGTACTGTGCCTAACATGCCGATTGTTTCTTTCTTAGGCTCCACTGCAACTTCGGATTCAAGTACTTCTGTGAAGTCTGGCCTTGTTCTCTCCGGCTCCATTGCTTCTTCTATTTGCTCTGATATTGTTTGCTCTTCGTCAACAACTTCCTCTACGGCCTTACTTGCATATTCTTCTAGTGCTTGTCTTTCTTCTTCCTCACGTTTTTTAAATTCGTCTAGTTGCTTGTCTGTGTCAACTTTAGGTTTGTCGATATCTATTGTATCGTAAATGTGTTCGTCTGGATCAAAACCATCTATTACTGTGGGTCTTGGTCCGCCTTTTAGATCAACGTGTGGAACACTGTTGTCTTCTTGTATAATTTCTACTGGTGCTTCGGCTTCTGGCGTTGGTACTTTACTATTAAATGAATCTAATTTCTCTTTCCAATCTTTTAATTGTGCAGTTGCTTGATCCATTTTTACTGAAGCATTGACCTCTGCGTTTGCTTTGTCCATCATCTCATTCCATTTAAGAGTGATATCATCGTCTTCTGGTTTTTCCAGATCAATTACCTCTTGTGGTTTAGGTGCCTCTGGTGGGAATCTCCTCATCAAACTTTGGTTGGCCGCAATTAATAATAGTACAGCAAGGGGATCAAACACCACGATTAACAGCAGTATAACCCATCTTACAGCCTTGCTAGTATCAACTTGGTCCGTTATACCCCAATCCACAGCCAGTGCGGCTATGTACTTGACAGGTCCAATCTCTGCTTCTAGTGTTAGCATGTCTTTTTCAAGTGGTTGCTTTTCTACTATGAATGAGTCTATTCTACCCTGTGCATCAAATATCTTTTGTTCTGCTGTGTCTATGTCTTCAGTGTAAGTGCCTTTGTTGTCTTTTGAACCTGCTCTCATGTTTGCTATCACAGTCTTCGCTTCTGAAGTCTCTGCCTTGTGATCCGCTTTTAATTCTGCTATCCTGTCTTGTGCTTCTTTGATGTTGACCGCTATCTGTTCACGTTCCGCTTTCTGACTTGCTTTTAGATCTGAGGCCGCTTTCTCTTCGTTAAAGAATGATTTGTCTGAAGTCAGTATGTCGCTGACGTTCTGGTCTAACACTTTCAATCTGTCATTTAGGTCTTTCGCTGTGTTGGTCTCGACCGTAAGTAGTGTTTTTAAATTTTGGTTGGCGTCCTTTATTATTGACTGCTGTACTTCTATGTCGCCATCAGCAGTTCCGCTGGTCCTGTTTATGGATTTCTCTAGTCTGTCGATCACAGCGTTCTGCCTCACTATGGAGTTCTTCTCGCTGTCTATCTTGTCATTTAAAATCTGTATACGTTGTATCAGTGTGTCTGATGCCAAGTTCTGTTCCAAGTGTGCCTTGGATAGGAAACCAAAGATACCCATTGATGTTATGAAACTTAATATTATGACTGCTGTTGTTAGGTAAGTCCTCAGCATGAAAGGTGTAAACTTCCAGTTCCTGTACAGCCATGAGGCTGTGATCAGCTTTCCAATTTCTAGTACACCTCCCATTATTATTACAGGTATAAATGCACCTGGGAATATGGTTGCTAGTCCTATTACTGAATAGAAGATTGCAACTCCAGATATGGATAGTGCTGATAATAGTGTTAAAATAGCTATAAACATTGTACTCTGTATTTACTATAACAGAAGTAGAGATTTTTTACTACTGATTTATTTGGTAATGGTTATTACTCTGCTGAGTATGTTAATGACGTGTCACTTGCTAATTGACCGCTTGTATTCGGTGCAAATGCAGTAACTTCAGTAACTGTGATAGCTTCAAGAAGTTCGTTTTGGCTAACAAGCAAAACTGGACCAACTGATACTGAATTGTTTTGATGTCCTGCAATGCCACTTGTTGGATTAAAAACACTCATGTTCTCTGTTCTAGAGCTTACTAGTGCTTCACCAATTTTATCTGCAATATAACCTGCTTTTGTTGAAGTAGTTGTTGATCCATCCATTGCTGTTCCAACAGTTGGAATGTAATCTGGATTTTCAAATACCAAACCAAATGCTAGTGTTGTGATTGGAGTGTCACCTTGTGTGTTTGAGTAAGTTGTTATTATGTTGTGTACTTTGAAATTTGATCTAACACCAATTGATTCCATCATCATTTTCCATCTTAGGCTTCCTCTTGAAACCAATAATGATTGTGCTAGTGTTGTAGGTAATGTAGCGAAGTCTGTTGCCACACAAGGTGAAACTCTTCCACCGTTAATTGTTTCTGTATCTAAGAAATTCGCCTGTGCTATCGATACTGTAAAATATGTTGTTTGTGGTTCTGCTGGAGAAACGCCGTATAATGCTTTTGGTTCAACTGTTGCCATTGTTTAAATCCTTTGTAATGTACTTATTTAGTACCTTTAATGTATTTATTTAGAAAAAGACCAACTGGGTGACCAATTCTTTTTGCAGGCCATATTAGTCATGTGCTTTGCTTTGCCGTTAACCTTGATATATGCTTGATAAATCCTGCACATACCGGATCCTGTGGGGTATGAATGCACCACCCTTACTTTGCCGTTTGCTAGGCGTTCTTTACTGTACCATGCAACAGTCTTGCCGTTTGGCACATTTTGTAGCATATAAAATACTGCTGATTTATGTTGTTGTTTTTCATCTTTCTTGAGTCTAAATCTCATATATTGAGAAGTTCTCCACAAAAAATTCGGTAGTGAGTATTTAAAGTCTTCTATTTCTCCCATTGATACAAAGGGTACAGCGTCACCCATTTTAACATCAGCATCGCTAGGGCTACTATTCGCTATTGCACTATTGGCAAATAGCAAACTACTCAACAGAGTGATAACCAGGTACAATCTCATATCCACCATCCAATCTATGACAAGCAATATCTCTTTGCTCTATAAAGGTTTCTCCCAACGGCATATGCCAAGTAAAGATTTCGCAGTTGTCTGCAATCCCCATACCATGAAGGAAGTCTTTTGCTCCGTCGTTGCAAGTGACTTTTTCTTCTGTTCGTTCTTCTAGAACAACGCCATTTGCATCAACTACTCTAATAGTTGTTGTTTCAACATCACAGTATTGATTGCTCCATGGTCCACCGGCTTCTGCCTTGTTGACAAATACCAGCTTGGATACAAAAATTACTAGAGCCAGGGCTATAAGATAATATACAGTTCTCATAGTCCTAGTTGTTCAGTACTTTTTCAGCCGCATCGTCTATCGCAGTAGTGTCGATAGTCTTTGCTAGTTTCATCTGTTTTAATTCAGACACGATGTTAGCTACATGGTCAATACCTAACTCAACCATCACATAAACCCTGTAAGATTTATTTGTAGTTGTGTAGATAACCTGTTTCTGTACTTGATAGTGTCTCACCAATGTGTTGCTGATTACGTTCACAACAATATCCTGAGCACCTGCAGTCACAGTCATTGACTCATTTGTACCTGCTTCGTTTTTATTAATAGTAGATCTATTGTTCATCTCACCATTAAGCCTATCAGCCAATTTAGCTTTTGCTAATAGAGTAGCCTTCTTCACAGCTAATTCTAAATCAGGAGATACAGCCGATGCCGCCTCTTGATAAACTTTCTTAGTTGTGTGTGGGTATTTCACATACCATTTAGGAGTTTTGTTGATCACACCGTTCTTGCTCATGTCCGACTTCATCGAATATGTAGAACAGTTTGTAACCATCAAACCTAAAAAGAATACAAGAAATATCTTTGTCATGTGTTTATACATCTTTTTCCTTACGAGTTAAAGTTGCTAATAAGATTGCCTATACCAGCAAACAGGTTAGATAACTTTGTCTCGATACCTTGTAAATTAATACTAGAAATAAATTCCTCGTATCCATTTGCACCTATCTGATAGCCTGCATAAAATATTGCACCTATTATTATTAATTTAAACATAGTACAATTATAGCACAATTTCCAATTGAGTCAACCGTAGTTGGTCTTGCTAAAAGTCGCAGTATTGTTGATGTTTTAGTCTAAAAAAGTAAAGTTTTGACCAGCAAGTGATAAAAATATGTATCTTTCCACAATGCTTAACTCTTTTTGGTTGTTGTAATCGTAATCCTTGTTCTTTAGACAATTTTGGTATTTTTTGCTTGGCAGGTATTTTGTATTATTGTTTTTCCAGTCGGAGAAAAACTTTGTGTTCAAAACAATATTATATCCTTGTTCTTTAAAGAAGTTCTCCACACGGGTGTTATTGTAGAAAAGATCCTGAGTTCTAATTGGTGCTTTGTCTAAATCAAACTCGTTTAAACATTTGATTGCATGTAGAATCATACTCCACATTAATACTTGTCTTTTTTGGTGATCGTTTAATTTTTGCCCTATTTTTTCTAATGTATTGTTATATTTTAAATCATACATTGGATGTTGTGTATTAGCAAACTTTTCGATGTTAGCTTGTATAATAAACGGTAAAAACCCTAGGTCAAATCCCACGTCATTAATGTCTATATAATCTTTTAGCATATGATCAAACTCTTGATCAAAATTATGAAATTTTACTATAAATTTCTTGTGTTCTTTTATCAGTTTTGCAAATTCTTCTTTTAATTTTTCTTTGTCAATTATAGGATCAGCACGTCCTAATAAAGATATCAACGGGTAATCAGCATCATGATTATCGTCAATAATTGTTCTTCCGGTTGAGTGAACATCTGTTAATCCCGGAATAAAATTCATGTGAGTATCAGGATTGTTATTCATTAGATGTTGACAAATTGTATCACCGCCACCGCCGCCTAACCATCTTAAGAGTATACCTGACATTATAATAATGTTTTTACGAAACCTATGCCATCGATGCCTAAATATATCAAATACATTACAGTGAAGCCAAAACTCTTACGACTCCATGCACCATATATTAAAAATACAGTGGCAATCAAAAAGAATATGTAGGCAATGAACATTGGTGGGTTTGGTGAATACCACATAAGAATCATTGATGCAGTTAGATTAGATATCATACCAATTACTTCTGCACAAAATCTAACAGGATTATTTCTATAATCCTCTTTAATCCATTCTAGTGTTGATTTTCTTCCTACACGTGCCATGAAAGTACTTAACCTAGTTTCTACGCATTGTAGCTATTTCCTTGGCACCTTCTTCGTCCCATATAGGAACAAGATTACTCTTGTGCATTATACCTATGCCGAGCAGTTTACGTTCTCCGGAGTATCTCATCTGTTCTTTGGTCTTGCCTGTGCCTACAGGAATCTTGTCACCACACTTGGGTTGATTGGGGTCTGGCTCATATTTGGGTATGTCAAAACCTTTGAAGTTCTTTAGTCTTTTCTTTAGAGTCTTCTCATCAAGTCCTTGAGAGTCTAACCATTTCTTGTGTTCTGCTAGTGCATCTCTGTTTCTTTTAGAGTTCTCTATCTTGTGTTTGATTCTTTTAGGTAGTTTTAACTGTATGAATCCCATATCTTATTATACTACTAGGGTAATTTATTGTCAACTATGGCTTGTAATATCATTTCTGCGTAGTCTGGATTGGTACTCCAAGCATTCATTCTCACCATAAGTCTACGATAATGCCATCTGCCTGAGTCTAGTTGTTCTTCTCTTTCGATTCTAAATTCTTTGTATGCTGGATGTCTGTTTAGTATACCGATCATGTCTTTGACTGACTGACACTTGGTTGTGTATTTCCTAACACCCCAATTGGCATCTGGATTTCCCATAGCTTTCATGTGCGGTACTGTTTTAAGACTCCAGGTCCTCACACCAAACAGTGCGTTGCCCTCTGTTGCGAATCTTGATGTACCCCATGCACTCTCTACGCCTGCCATGGCAATTATAATGCTAGTAGGCACTCTGCTCATTCTGTCTGTGGTATAGTTTAAGTACTCTACACACTTGCCTGTCGCAACTAAAAATGTGGATTTGTCTTTATATTCAAACTCTGGTTCTGTTAGTCCAAGCATCCGGACAGATTGAAAATCTTTTTTGTGCATCTCATTCTCTATCCTGTCCACCGTCCATGTGTTAGGATAAAAAGTACCACCTGTGAATGACCCAACTATACTCATAACTACCAATATGATAGTGAGTGCTACCCATTTTATTGTATTGTTAGATTTTTTAGTGTCTTGTGTTTTCATAACTTCTATTTAATGATGCGTGTGGGCCGAGATTTTTGAAAATTGGCCTATCTCTGGCACTGGGAAACTCGAGCCCACGTCCTCTGCATCGTTAATTTATACAGCAACTTTTGTCGGTGCTGATTCTTCTGCTGGAGCAGTTTCTGAATACTTCGCATTGTATTCTGCATCTGCTGATCTCATCATGTTTGTTTGATCTTGTCTAGACAAACCTGTAAATCTAGCAATCATACCATCTGACATAATTTTAAAAGATCCACATAACTTGTGAGAACTGTCTTCTGCAATCTTATGTACTACACCTGTAGCCTTACCATCTGCATTTTCTCTGCCCATGATATACATATAGTTTCCAGACTTTCCAGTCCATTTGTTATTTGTTTGTGTGTCTGCTTGACTTCTAGCTCTCATTTGATCTAGTACCAAACTTGACTTTGCTGAACATTTATACATAACTATTTCTCCTTTTGTTTAACCTTATTATAACAGGTAATGGTATTTCGTCAACCAGGTAAAACCATTGGTTTTATTAAAGTTTGAAGCCGTTGGGATATAGCTCGTCTATAGTTTTAGTAGATTTTTCAGTTATACAATAGAATTTAGAGAAGACTCCGACAGTTCCTAGTGTTGGATCTCCTTGATTAAACACATCTGCTCCTAGCTCTTCTACAAGTGCTTTGTTTTTTTGTTGCCAAGCATCAACTATGTGCTTTGGTGCTTGTTTAATTGCTTCGACGTCCTTATTATTAAAACTATCGTCCATTAGTTCTTTCAAGGGAAAGTTATTATTTTGGTATCTACCAATTGATCTATTCCAAAAATTTTGATCTTCGTGATACCAAGTAACGTTGTTGTACTCTGATTGGTTCTTCATCAACTGTATCTCATTAATCAGCATATGACATTGTTTGCTGTGTATCACAGGATCATCTGAGAAAAAATTAATTTGATTCGGTTGGGGTGTTACTTCTACATCTAGAAAATATACATACCATTTGCCATTAATAAAACACAGTGTAGGTTTTTCCTTGCCAAATACATGTGCGACCTTTTCTGTGTTGTGATGTTGCAGATTCTCAAAATCGTTATTCAAACGAAAGTGATGCCAATAATCGTTGGCTGATCCTAATTGTGTTTTGTTTTCAACATAACGTTTTTCATAGTAGTCTAGTGTGGGCTCATGCACAACTGTTTCGATATCTAACGTGTTTACAAAAGGTATTGCGTATTTTTCTATTTCGTAGTCAGCATTTGAGAATCCACTTTTTACCATGTGTATCTCGTCTACTTTTATATTGTTTTTTAAAAATGTATCAAGAACATAATGGCTGTCACATCCTCCACTGTACCATATTATAATTTTGTCATTGTTTGCTCTCAGATCTAATGCTTTCTGTTTGCATAGTTCTTCCAGAGACTCTAGTGATGAGCTAGTAAAATCGTAATTGTCGTATGCTGTCGGAATACAAAACTGCATCGCTTGTTTGCTTTGCTTGTATTCTCTTAATAAGTCTAGCTTATTAGTAAACTTTTTGTTATTGCAGGTATAGTACCAACTCACTCTCTAATCCCCAAACATTGAACCACTATCTTGTTTGTGAATCCTGCGTTGGCTGTTGCATGTTTGGTATAATATGGCATTTCTATAACATCACCAGGCCCCCATTTGATATTAGTAGTTCCGCATTGAAAAGAATGTCCTATTTCCTGTGGTGTTAGAAATACTATAAAGAACACAGTGTTATCGAACGTGTGTCTCTTTGCTTCTTCTGGATATTTGTCACGCCATATTCTCCATGTGTCTTCATGTGCCGGAACAACAGATCCTGGTGGCTGTATGTTTACACTGAATACTGGGTGTTTGATTGGCAACGTGTGCAGTGCTGTTAGTAAGTTATCGTCAACGTTATCATGATCCACATAATACATTTTTGTATTCTCTGTGTTGTATCCTTTTGATACCATGTAATCACGCCACTCTCTTTTTGTTCCCCAATTCCTAGGTTTGCCATTTTCTTTATCTCGTAGTATGGTTCTATCCTCAATGAACTCTTCCGACAATGTCATTTCGGGCAGTATCAGACTCCTAATATTAACAACAGAATCGAAATCCTTGTTTTGCTCCTGTTTATCTTTTACAAGATCATAGTATACCATAAGGTTGTTGTGAAACTCGCTTATGGTATTTTTATGTAAGTCTAAGTTACTTGACTTCATATCCTTTTTCCAATATTTGAACAATAGCAAGTTCCTGTCCCCATGTGCTAGATGGTCTAACTAGTTTTCTTGATGTGTGATACTCTATGAATTGCACCTCCATTGTTATATCAAAAATTATATCTCTAATTTTTTGTACATCAATATTAGTTCCTATCACCGTTGCTACCATTACAGGCAGTACATCTGATGCTTTACATGTGCCATGTCCTGACTTTATGTACTTGAAACTCTTACCTTGGTTGTTCACCATCATGTCAACGTCACCACCCAATATGCCTTTCAGCATGGCACCACTGTTTTTGTATGGTACTAGTGTGACATTGTCGCCAAGTAATGTTGTTAACAGTTTGGGATCATATCCTTTGCCGTGTGCAACTGTGAGGTTGCTTGTTTTATCTTTACTTGCATTTGTTCTACAAACATACAACGGTTGCTGGTATTCAGCTATGATAAAATTCTCCTCTGTGTGAAACAAGTCTTGTTTGTACACTTGATTATTTGCGTAAACCATAATTGTTGGTTCGTCTGATGCTTTGAACATTTTAACTGCTTGTGATATCTTGCCAACATTCTCATACTGCACATCATATCCTGCCGCTGTTAATCCTTCTCTATACATCTGTGTTCTTGCATTGAACGATCCACCGGCCTTACCGCTGTTTATAATCGTAATTCTTTCAGGTGTTTCTGCTTTTGATACAGCTACAAATAAAAGTGCCACTGTCATTACTACGCCAAAGGCTATTAGTATATTCTTCATTGTTTTCTCCTATATTAACATTTGTCTAAAAAAGACACCTTCCATATCATTGCCCAGTATGAACATGAATATCAAAGGCACCGTTTCGTATTTTTTAATTAAAAGTCCTATACAACTGAACACGATCAAACAGACTGTATATAACCAAACTCTATAATCTAATATTCCCAAGTACGTGTTTAATAATAACATACCAACAGCCAATATCGCAATCATATA
>ENA-OSJC01002824-OSJC01002824.1-marine-metagenome-genome-assembly--contig:-NODE-2824-length-12767-cov-6.286525_pt1 | contig 12767 bp, 2 predicted proteins | sample MGYA00237885_ERZ534234 | MGnify/ENA primary metagenome ERZ534234 (study PRJEB26413, sample SAMN06343907) | marine metagenome | isolation source: coastal waters | place: Atlantic Ocean: West Antarctic... | reverse complement strand
TAGTTAAACCTACTAATCCATTGTTTAACGATGATGAAGTTTCCGAAGAATCTTAAACTTATAGCTGGTACAACAGGGTTTACTGTGTTAATTATCGCAATTCTAGCCCTGTCTGTAGTAGCTATACCTATTCTTGCAGTTATATTTATAATGTTTGTAGTCTACTTTATAGTACGACTAATGCTTTATGATATAGATGATGAAGATGATGATAAAGAAGTAAAGTTTTAGAATCCTTCACCCATTAGTATTTCTAATCCAGGTGGAATGATTACTTCTTCTAATATCTTCTCAATACCGCCAATTGTAGGCATAAAGTTACCTGTAATAAGGTTTGAGTTTAGAATTGTTTCAATGTCTAAGCCTAATAAACTATTTCCTGAAAATAGTAACGCAGCGTTTATAGGTTTTTCTACCATTAAATTAAATCCAGCACGTTGTATACGTACCCAGTATTTAACAAATAATATAAGACCCATATCATTGGTATAACCTAAATATCTATTAAGAGGTTGATCATAGTTTACAAACGTTTGAATCATTTGTTTGTAAGCTTTTTTCTCGTTCATGCCTTTTTCTTTTGTTTGGTACTCATATAATGCGTATCTAGCTATGAAATCACTTATCTGTAAGAAATGCATAGATGCTTTAAATACAGCTGTGTTTTCACCTATATAAGCTTGACTAGCTATATCCATTACTTTACCTGTAACCAAACTACTACTTTTTTCTCTAAACTTAGTTAAAAATTTATTTCTATACGTAAATTCATTTTGATTAATATCTTCAGTAATTGAGTTAAATAGTCCCATATCAATAAATGGAGCTACTTTATTCTTATTCATATCAGCTATTAACGTAGCTCGCTTCAATTTAAGAGCACTGTTAGTTTTTTGAACAGGATTACTCTTCATATCTAAATCTATTGTTTTGACTTCTTCAGCCATTGTTTGATAGGTTTTTAATTCTTTTATACCTTCATACCACTTTTTAGCTAAATACCAGGGTGGTACTCCGTACATCCATGAGGTTATAAAATTACTTGTAAAGTTAGCTGCTGGAACAATTGGAATTTTTATTATGATAGCTATTTTTCCAATGTTTACCATTTCTTTAATAAATTTCTCACCAATTTTTATACGTCTTCTAGTGTTATCAGCTGCTACTTCAAACTCACTACCTTTTTCTGTTTTTGGAACTAAACTAGAAAGTGAAGGATTTATATAACCAAATATTACATCTAAATAACCTCTTTCAACTAAAAATTGTTCTACACCTTCTTTTTTATTAAATCTTGCTCTTTGCATAATTTCGTACTTTGTTTGACTTGGCAAAGGTTGGAAGTATTCTTCTAAGTATATTGGGTCAAGTATATTAATAAATGCTTTAGGATTTTTCTTGTATGCAACTTTTCTGTATTGATCTACTAACTTAATTGCTTCTTTATTAACTAACTCTGAATTAATCTTATCTTCAAGTTGACTGTACATTGTTGGTAAAATTTCATCAAATGCTAAATTTTGATTTAAATGATTTTCTAATTCATTTTGTCTTAGACTAATTCTGTAATTTACAACATTAAAGTCCTCATCAACTAAAGGAATCATTTTGTATCCTTTTGTTTTTTGGCCTGTTTTGTTTTGGCTTGCTGCGTTTTTTGTTTGTAATGCTACAAATTTAGCTAAAGCAGCTTTCATTTCTCCTTTGTCTTCAGTTTTTCTTGCTTGAATTGCTACAAAATCTTCACCAAATGCTCTCATAGCCGTCATTGATAGTATAGATTTAGTTCTTGTTGAATCTGGGTCGTTGTTTAATACATACAAACCATAAGTGTCAGTGTCAAGCCCCTCAATGTTATGAAAAGCTCCTATATATTTATATTTAGCGTCTTTCATTTTAAGTTGTGTTGTTTCGTCACTAAACTCTACACGCAAGGTAACGTCAGTATCTGTTATTTGAGATATAAAGCCTTTTTGCATTTGTACAGGATTGTCTTTAAAGCTTCTTTCTAAAGAATCTTTTTTAAATTCTGTGTGTAAATTTATTAAACGACTTACTCCATTAACTTTACTATCTAAATTAAATTCACGTTGCTCAACTATTGTAAATAATTCTTTAGCACCTTGTGCTGTTTGGCTTAATGCTAATAATGTTACATAAACGTCTAAGTTATTAACTACATCAGTTTTAATACCTTTAGGCTTACTAAGATAAATATTGTTAGCATTTAACCATTGATTAGTTACTTCAGTCTTGTTAGTAAGCATGTAGTCTGCTAAACCTTGGCTTTGTAAAAGTTGAAATTGATTTAGATTTTTGCTATATTTATTGATAGCTTCTTGTAACAACACTGGGTTGCTAATTAAACCCATTACTTCTTTAACAGTAAAAGCGTTGTTTTCAATTAAAACAGATAAGTCAGTTTTAAAAATAACTCTAGTTATAGCTTCTTTATCTTCTTTAGTTAAAGATTTAAAATCTTTAAACATGTTTTGTAAATATCTTTGACTTATATTTTTATGAGCTTTACGATTAGTATCTACTAACTTGTTAGACCGATACAACATTCTAATAAAGTCTTGGTCAATGTTTTGTAATATATCTGTTTTTAAAGAGCTTAACATTTTTAAACTACCGTGGCTAAACTTTCCATAAATTGATGCCAACACTTTTTGAGCTCTTGAATCATTTTCAATAAGTTCTTGATTCTTTTTTGTTAACAAAGTTACAAATGCACTACTGTACAACGCATTCGCTACAAATCCAGTTACTGTTCCTTTTTTAGTTAACACGTCTACTAAGTTTTTGTATTTGTCACCAGCAAGATCAAAACCTTTACTTCCATAGTCTTTTATAAAATCAGATAATATTTGATTACTCTGGTCTGCAAACTTGCCTACTTTTTCTGCATACAATGCATTACTAATTTTGTTTCTTTTTGCTTGATTTACTTCTACAATTTCTTTAGTTAGATTAAAAATTTCTTCTTCTAAGTTTCTAGATTTTCTCTTGCCTTGTAAAAGATTTCCAAATCTTTTTAACATTTCAGCAAATAAATCAAATAACTTTTCTACAGTATCAGCTGGTTTATCATTAGAATTCTTATTCCAAAGAGGTATTTTAGTAGAAGGCATGCTTCTTAATTTATTTACTAAAAACTTGTTTGTTAATGCATAAGCTAAGAATTCATCTAATACAGCGTCAGCGGGTGGTTTAACGAATACATAATCGTATTGTAATTTAGCAGATTCAATTTCAGAAGCTTCGTCTTTTCTAGAAATAACTTTACCATTTGCATCTCTATGTAAAAATATTTCATAAGGGCGTTCTTCTGTTCTTTCTATTTCTCTTTTAACTTGTTGTCTAATTCTTTTTACTTCACTTCTAAACGAAGAATCATTTTTTAAGATAAATCTTGTCAAAATATGAATTAGTTCATGTGTATAGACTTCTTGTCCGTTTTGTTCTGCGTAAGCACGTGGTGCAAACTTATTAATATTTACTCTTACAGAGTTATTAGTAATATTTGCGTGTCCTCCTGACTTAATACGTCCTTTATACAACGTTACAACTGTTGAGTCTAATATAGGCCCTGCTTTGCCAACAATGTCTTTTAAAACACGCTTTAAATGAGTTTGTTGAGCATCTTTGTCTGCTTTTGAAAGGAATGCTTGTGAATGCATTTTTCCAATATTGTCAAATATTGATAGTAAGCTAGCTCGTAAATCTGTACTTGTGTAGATTTTCTTAAGTTCTTCAGTTACTTGTAGTTCCATAGACCCTAATACGTCAGCATTATTGTCATCTAAATCTGATTTAGATTTATCTATTTTATATTTAGCTATATCTTCTTCATATTGTTGAAGTTCTAATTCATTTTGTTCTTTAGCAATTTTGTTTGTATCAGTTAACCCGGTACTTCCGCCTATTTCTTCTGTAATCCTATCAATTATCCAATCAACACTTGCATAGCCGTTACCATCATCCTCTGCAAAAATATCAGCTCCTAAAAGTTCTTCTATTGGAATATTATCTAATTCGCCTGTTTTACTGTTATTTTTAAATAAACCTGGCATTGACTTTGGATAAATGTCTTGAGACCTTAACTCTGAAGCTAAAACACTTTTAGGATTAATACCACCTAAATTTTTAACATAGTTAACAAATGCTAAATTAACGTTAAACTTTAAAGTTATTGGTTTAATTGGCTCTTGTTCTATGCCATTTTGACTATCTAGTATTCTTTGTATTATCTTAGCTTTAGTAGCATTTTGTTCTACTGCAACATTAATACTTTTAGCTATTTCTAATAATTCTGTTCTTGTTTTGGAATTAATTTTTGTTTTAGTTAAAGGTTCCCAAACTAAGTTAATAGCGTCTATCTCAACGTTAGCTTTTAGAATATCATCTGGGTTTTTACTTATTAACTCAACTACTGAATTTGTATTTACATTTTTATTGTCGCTGTTTACATCATTTGTTCCTACACCTTGTAAATTTTCTTTTTGTTTACTAGGTCTTAATTCTATATTTTCTGCTGATTCTGGAGAATACATTTGTGAAGACGTTGCATTAGCAAAGTCGATCCTAGAATGTACATCCGCTATTTCTATAATGTTTCTTGTTAGTTCTACATCTATTGAGTCAAGACTAACAGTATCTATGTAAATAGCAATATCTGCAGCCGTTGCAAGAATGTCTTTACTAACTTGTGAAGATATTGGCTTATTTTTTAAATTCTTTAATTTTTTTTCTAAACTTTGAATTTCAAAAGTATCGGTTTTAAGCAAGTTTTCAACTTCTTTTTTTGATTTTTCAGACAACTCATTTACAGTGTCTTGTAACTGTTGTCTTATATCTTTAAGCAAACTATGATTTATTCCAATATCTTTAAACTTATCGTTATAAACTTTTATAGTTTTTACTGTGTCAGTTACTGAAGTATATACAGCATCATGTATAGGCATTAAATTAGGATTAGCTTTAATTGTTGTTCCAATAAGTACTGCGTCTATATTTTGAATCATTCTAATTACTGCTGAAACTCCTGGCGGAATAAACTTAGGTGCAAATGTTAAAGTTTCTAAATTTGAGTATTGGTTATATGACAACACTCCCCAGCCTGCTGTTTTTTCTTCTACAGGTTGAGCTATTCCTTGTGTAAAGATTTGTACATTTGTATTAGGATCTAATGATGTGTTAATCAATTCCATTACATCTGTGTCACTTGTAGACCATACACCTTTACTTCTAGGCATAAACTTATTAGCTAACGTTGCAGCTATTGCTAATTTTGTTGCATAATTTGATATTGTTTTTGTTTGTCCGTTTACTACATAAGTTATTGCTTTAGTATATTCGTTCATAAATATAATATGCATTGCTTCTGCAGCTTTTACAATAGCATCTGTTGATTCTTTAATTGGACCAAGAATTTCGTCTAAAGTTTGCGTAAAAGGTTCTGAATAAATTTGTCTAAAATGTAACTTAACAGCAAATTCTTGTTTATTTTGAAATACAAAACCATATAAGTTGTTTTGATAAAGCTTTCCATTAAATTTAGATTTAGTACTACCTTTTCTATTTAAGCGATTAACTAAGTTAACTGTTTTTTGATTTTTTTCTACAAGAATAATATTTAAAGAATTTTGTATAACTCTAACTTTATCTCTAATAAGTTTTTGTTCTGCTTTATCTGCAGTATTAAACTCTGTTTGTAATTTAGCTAATTTGTCATATAAACTAGGGACTATACTATCTAAAATACTATTGATAATTTTAGCAACACTAGCGCCATAGTTAGCAATCATTACTGGATTTTTAGCTAAATCTCTTGCAAATTTAGTTAATTTTTTTATTATTTTATTATCAGCAGTATTTTCTACTTCTTCAAAAAATTCACCATGTAAGATAGTAATAGAATCTAAATCTTGTACTGACAGTTTTAATTTTTCTATTTTTTTATATAAAGTATCAGAAAAATACTGATAAACATCTAAACTACCTTTTGCTATAAAACTTTCAAAAGTTTTTTCATTTGGTGCTGCATTAGAAGCGTCAAATCCAACTCTTTTTAAATCTTCAATTACTTGTTGAACATTTCCTTTTGCAAATTGCAATAAAGCAATAGCATAACCATTAGTAGTACCATCAGTTTCAAATCCAATTGTAGTTACAAATGCTTTAGTTTCACTGTATTGTGATAAAGCTACTAATGCTTCAAGTAAATGCAGACTTGGACTTATGTTTTTTTGTTCAATTAACTCTAACATAAGAGCATTTAATTCTAAATTGTTTACTTCACCTTTTTTAAGATTTTTTATTATAGGTAACATCTTAGCAACTATGCTACCTTCAGCAGTATTTTCATCTCTAATATTATCAAATTGAGTTTCTGCATCTTGTAACGTTGTTAGCTTAAACCCTAATGCTTGAGTAACAGCAAGTTTAAATATAGCTCTATCACTTGCAACAGTTTTAGAATCACTGTCATCTATTGCTGGTACTGTAGCTGGGTTATCTGGATAGAAAAATGCTCTATGTGGCTTTTGACTTTGAGGGTTTATAGTGTTACTTAAGATTTGGAATCTGCCTTGTTTCATTACATTCCATCTATAGAAAAAACCTGTATTTATTCCAGTGTTAACATATTTACGAATAACAGAAATAGCACCTGTTTTTTCTTTATTAGAAGCTTCAACACTTTCTTTAGATTCATCATGTTGTTCTTCAATTTTTTTAACTTCAAGCATTTTGTATAAAGTTTTATCTGTTAAAGCTATAAAGATAGGATATAAATCTTCTTTTGCTTTATGTCTAACACTTTGTAAAACTTCAATTACATCAGTATGTTCTGTAGGTAGATCAAAAAAGCTATTTCTAGTTCTTTCTTGCACTTCTGTTACTTCTTCAGGATACACATCATTAAGAATAGTTTGATTTCCTTTAATGATTTCAAAATTTTTATTATTGTCTTTAAAAATTTCTAAAGTAGTATTAGTACTTTCAGTATCTTTAACAATAATTGTGTTTAAAGTTACTTTACCTTTTTCAAGAGCACCATATTTATCTGGATTATCAAATAATTCAGGGTCATATCTACCATGATGAAATTGAATAAATCCACCTTCAATAATTGTTGCTTCAATTGTAGTAAATTTATTACTTCCATCTTTATTTCTACTTTTTACTTCTACTTTATTAGATACTTTTAATTTAGTAGGTAACTGCAGGTATCTTCCAGCTTCTATTGCTAATAATGCTAAAGCAGTGCTAGCTCCATTTGCAATAGTAGCATCTGGAGATAAAACATCATAGAATCCAGGATCTAACTTTGCTAAATCTAACTTAATTATTAACTCTTCTTCTGTAGTTTTTTCACCAACAATGTTTAAAGTATCAAAAATTTCTTTACTTATATCTCTTACAGCACTACTAAGAGGTAACCCTGCATCTTTAAAAACTTCACTTTGTAATGTAGATATTCTATTAACCTGTTTAGGGTCATCATATAATCTTTCAGCTATTTTATATCTAGGTGTGTTTCTACTAATATTTTGATTTATAGCAGACCAATGCATTGTAGACAGCATCATAGCAAGTATAACTTCATCTGGAATAGTACCATCTTGCAATGATAGTAACAATTGCGGATTTGACAGTGCCATTACTCCACCATCTTGCAATTTTTCGTTAATAGTGTCTAAATTAGGTAATACGTTAGTTACAAGCGATTTTTTAAATATTACAAACATTTTTGCTACTGTATCTATATACAATGCATTTTCTTTAGCACTTCTCTTTGGATCCATCCCTAAAGCTATTAATTTTTCTGTAATAGTCTTTGTTGTTAATGTAGTGCTATCATTTTCTGAGAAAAAACTAGTTCTAGTAGGGTCTTTGATCTTAAATAAATCTCTAACTCTAAGTAAGTTTTCACTTGTTTTTGCTAAAGGAAAGAAATCGTTAGTAAACTTGTTTAAAACATTGTTAAGTATGCCTTCTTCTTGTCTAATCTTTTCTATATTCTTTATACTTTGTTTTTGTATTTTTTCAAAAGTTCTTAACAGTCTTTTATTATTTTCAAGCTTATATTCTAAATCTGCTATAGTTTTTTTATCAGTAGGTAAAGCTTTTAAAATTTGAGAGTTTTTTAACTCATCTAACTGTTCTTGTTGTTTCTCAATAAGTATTTTAAGATTTTTAATATTAACTGAAGCACTTTTCTCTTTTTCTTCTAATTCTTCTTTAGTAGGAGCTATTACTTCTTCTTTAGGCTTAACAGTCTCTGTTTTAGGCTTTATTACTTCTTCAGCTTGTACAGGCTCTTCTTCAACAGCATCTTCAAATTCTGCACTGTTTAAGTCGCTCTCACTGCCCTTCGGGGCAGCTTGAGCGTCAATACTATCTTCCATAGCTCTAGTAGCACTTTCAGCTTCTGCAACTGTCTTTTTAAATTCAATGTTAGCAATAATGCCAAGAATGTACTGCTCTAATTCATTAAGGTACTCAACTTCATTTCTTACATAGTCTATAAGCTTAGAAGTGTTATTATTAATAAACCAAGTATTTTCAGTACTAGTTTCTGATATTTCGTATGTAAACTTATTTACGTATAAAGGAAGTGCATTTACATCACCTTTAGCTTCCCACATTTCAAAAGCTTTTTCTAAAGCTTCCAATTTTCTTTGGTGACGGGCTAAAAATCTACCAAAACCTGGTGGATACGTTTTATTTTTTTCAAATTTAGCAAGATAAAATTTAAGACCTTTATATCTACCTTTACCTTCAACAACGTCTTTACGTACATTTTGTAACGTATCTCCAACTTCTGCTTCTTCTGCTGCACTAAGAACAACTCTAATATTAGAAATCTTCTCTTTTATTGCATATAAAACTTTTTCAGTTGCTGATAGTTTGTTTATTACTTTTTGTGGTAACTTTAATTCTTTATCTATTTCAGTAAGGTTTAAAGAATTTAATACATCAGAAGCTTGGTCTTGTTCTGTTTCAGCTTCATTTCTATCTTGTGAAGCATTTTCTTTTTTAACATCTTTATTACTTTTAATAGCTTCTTCAATTTTTGTTATTTGTGTGTTTAATTTTACAATTTGTTTATTTAAATCTTTTTGTGCTCTCTTACTTGTAGTTTCAGTTGCTGCAAGTAATAGTTCATTTTTAAGTTCTTTAAGGCGTTCATACATAATTACAAGCCCGCCCATTACTTCATTTATTTCAATTGGGTCAACTATTACTTCATTATTTACAGAATTTACTTCAGCTAATACTTTATCTGATTCATTAATTGCACTATCAATGTTTTTATTATCAGTTCTAGGAACAACTTTTTCTCTAAAATCAAAAGAGTTTAAAGCTGTTTCAACTTCTTTTGCTAAATTAGTTGCTAATTCATTTTGATTTGTTATTGTATTTATAGTTCTACCTAAAGACTGCAATCGTCTATTTAATTCTTTTTTCTTTCTTTTAGAAAGTTTAGGTTCTTTAAGCTTTTTATTAATTCTGTTAATTTTTATAATATCATCTTTAACTCTTTTACTTAAAACATCCTTTTTAGCTCTATCTGTTTTTAATGCAATTTTACTTCGGTTAACTTTATCAGAAGCTTTTAGTTCTACTTTTGCAATTTCTAATAATGCTTTTTCTCTTTGTTCTTGTATTTTTGCTATTTCTTGAGGAGTATTTGCTTCAGATTCTGCTATATCAAATTTTGCATTAATATTTTTTGCATCTCTATTACTTTTGTTTTTTATAATTTTTAATTGTATTGCTTTTTGTATTTCTGGGCTACCTGATTGATATGTTGCAATACTATCTTCTAATTTAACAATTTGTGCATCTATAGTTGTTGTGTCTGTTTCAGATGCAGCACTATCTTTAGCTGTGTTTAATTGATCTAATAAAATTACAGCTGTAGCTATCTTACTTTCATTTTTAATTTTTTCTAACTTTAAATCTTTAGTCTGTTTAAGTACATCTTTAACAACTGCAGCCATAGTGTTATCAGAATCCATTACTATTTCATCTAAACTTCTAGTGTCAGTTTCTTCAAGCAGAGCTTCATTTCCTGCTGTACGAGCTTCTTCTTCTATTTCACGAGTTCTTTTTTTAGATTGTCTAAGGTCACCATCTATAATATTACCAATACCGCCTACTGTTTCAGATATTGTAGTAGTACTTAGTCTTAGTCCACCACCAGGAAGAGCTCCTGCAAACATTGCATTAATAATTCCTGATACAAATTCATCAGCTTTTATTTTTTCTAAATTACCTTCTACTATTAACTCAGCAGTTAATTCTTCAACTACAAATTGTAATCCTTCAGTTATAGCTTCTGTTGAAGCACCTGCTGAAGTTTGTTTACCAATATTACCAAGACTTTTAGTTAATCTTTTTATGAAAATATCTTTAATTTCAGAAGTAGCTGATTTTTTAACCCCGTTAGATACAAAAAAACTAGCTGGAAATAAAGCTTCTAGGCTTGCTGCTAAAGCACCACCTGTTAACGATCCCCATTGTGCTTGGGCATCAGTTTCACCTCTACTAGCTACATCACCCCAAATACTTCCAGCTTCCATTCCAAAAGCAGGAACAAAAGCTCCAGTGTAAGTACTAAATTTTGTAAGTTGATTTATTAATTTAGTTCTAGCTACATCACCTATTTTTTTACTTACAAATCTTTTAGCTAGTTTTCCACCAACCCATTTCATAACACCTGCACCACCCATCATAGTGGCTATTGATGGTATACCTTCAGCTATAGTTCTTCCAACTTTAGATAATGTTTGTCTACCATTAGTCCAATCTATATCTTCAACTTTTGGAAGTGGCGAACCTCTACTATGTGCTTCATCTAATTCATCTAGATATTGATTATAAAATTCAGTAGACTTTTCTCTATTTCCAGTCATAATGTACATTAACGAAGTAAATGCAAAACCTACTGCTTGAACATTATCTATTCCACCATCTAATCCGTAACCTAATTCAGCTAAAAAACCGTCACCATCAGGGTCATCTTCTAGTCTTATAGCGTTTATGTTACTTCTTATATTTTCTACAAAAGCTTTATTGTATTTAGCCCAATAACCTGCATTATTAGTAATTGTATTTAATTTAGTGTTAATACTTTTACCGTCACTAGCACTATATACAGTACCTAAATCTCTTTGGTAGATACCAACTCCATTTTTACGAATATCTAACTCAATGTCACCTGTTAATAAAGAAACGTCAATAGGAGGACGAGTTTCGTTAGCTAAAAACTTTACTACGTGTATTTTATGTTCAATCTCTTTTAATTTATCTAAACTAGCATTGTCTTCAACTTTATTAAAAAATTTATAAGCTTTTGATATACTGTCTTCAATTAACAAACTACTACGTTTAGCCCAATCTAATCCATACAAACCTGGACCTTCTGATGTAACAGTATCTTTTTCTAAGCTTTGTACAAGTTCTTGTCTTTCATTTAATCTACTATTGTTACTTAAATCTTGAAATCTTTTATTTTCTGCTTGTGTGTCAGATAGTTCATAAAACTCTGTATACAAAGATTGCAATTGATTTTGTACTTCTTCTGGATAAGGAACTGCATCACCTATTTTAGGTTTAACGCCATATTCGTCCCAAGTTTGACCTTTGTATAATTCTTCTGTTAATCTGTTTGTTTGTACTTCTGCTTCATCATTAAGCATTTTTTGAGTAACATAACTTTCAGGTATGCTATTAGCTTTAGCGTAATGAGCAACGTGATACTTAAGTTTCTTTTGATTGTAAGGTAAGATATTACCTGCTGAATCTAACTTTGCTATTTCATATGTGTCAATATTACCATCTAATCTAAGCGGAGTTGTTTTAGGAGTCCCTCCATAATTACTTCCATACCCAACTTCGTATGGAGAAGTAACTCTGATAGTATCACCATCTAGCCTGCCTGAAGCACTATTATATAAAGTTGGAAAGTCTTTTGTTGTAATATCATCTAAGTAACTACTAGTATTTAAGCCTGTAGCAGCTCTAACTAAACTTGCTCTTTTATCATAAGCAGCTTTTTCGTCTAAAAGACTTGCTTTTATTGCAGTAGCTTTAGTTTCTAGTAATAAGCGTTTAGCATCAATCTTTTCCTGAAAAGAGCTAATACTATTTTCAAAGTCTGTTGCCATAGGTTTTATCTGTCGTATTTAGCTTCTTCACCTAATAAACTTACCATATATTCTTTAAACAGATTTGCTGTAAGCGGTCTATCACCCCTAAAGCCATTACTGTTTGAAGAAAAGTTTGACCAATCAGCATCAAAGTCTCTCATCAAACCACTTCCACCTTTATCTGAAGATAATTCAGTGTACCACTCAAACACACTACTTTTAGTGTCAAAAGCAATTTTAGAATCTGTAAAAGCTTTTACAGCAAGATCTTTGTTCTTTTTACTTGTTTGACCAGCTTTACCAAAGTTTACAGTCTTACCGTTTAAGGCTGTAAAAGTAAAGTCATTCATGTTAAGAGGATTAAGGCCATAATTATCATTAAATGTAATATTATCAGCTGCCCATCTATCAAACTGTGCTCTTGCTGTTGCATTTGAAGGAGAATATCCTAATAATTTAAATACATCAGTTCTAAAATCATTATAAGCAGCTATATCTGCTGGACTAGCGTTTACATCTGCTCTAGTAGTATTTGGAAGTCCACCATTAGCTTTAGTAAAGATTCCACTTAAACCTTTAGGTGTATCTCCAATTTCTTCAAGA
>ENA-OSJC01002823-OSJC01002823.1-marine-metagenome-genome-assembly--contig:-NODE-2823-length-12772-cov-13.729736_pt1 | contig 12772 bp, 12 predicted proteins | sample MGYA00237885_ERZ534234 | MGnify/ENA primary metagenome ERZ534234 (study PRJEB26413, sample SAMN06343907) | marine metagenome | isolation source: coastal waters | place: Atlantic Ocean: West Antarctic... | reverse complement strand
TGAATGCACTGGTCTTGAAAACCAGCAAAGGGTCAAACCTTTCCAGGGTTCGAATCCCTGTCCCTCCGCCACTTTTTCTTAGTTACTTAACCCAGAATAAATCATCGCTTTGAGATCTTCACTTAGTGGGTATTTATTTGATGGCATGTATTGAGTCATCATTACAGCAGTGACTTGATTTGCTGGGTCTACCCAGAAAATCGTACTGGCAGCTCCTCCCCAAAAAAACTCACCATCGGTGGAATAGGTTCCAGCTCTTCCAGCATCTTCAACAACAGCCATAGTTAAACCAAAACCCATTCCATCCAATCCAAAGGCTGCACCTCCGGCTAGCAGAGAATCTGATAAATGATTTCGTGACATAAGCTCCACTGAGGCCGAGCTTAAAATTCGCACTCCATTTAACTCACCTTTGTTCATGAGCATGAGAGCAAATTGCGCATAGTCGTCAATGTTTGATACCAAGCCTGAGCCACCATCATAGAGTTTGCTAGAATTACTCAGGTATGGAGAGGCAAGGTACGAATCAATTGACCTCAGTTCTTTTGAGAACATCAGGTCGGCAGGGTTTATTCCAGCTGCTCCAACAATCTCTCCATCCATGCTGTATAGACCAGAGGTATAAAGCGTTGTAAAGGATTTCTTGTCTTTGGAGTTAACCGAAAAGCCCATGCTGTTTAGTTTAAGCGGATCAAAGATGTTGTCCTGTAAATACTCTGCAAAGCTCACACCAGAGATAACTTCAACGACACACCCAAGAATGTCCATATTGATACCATAAGACCATTGTTCACCTGGGTTATGAAGCAGGGGTGCCATAGCTGCTGCAGAAGCAAAGGTACAGGTATCACCTGGAAATTTAGACATTTCAGAATCTAATGCTCCAAAAAAATAAGGACGGATGTTGTACTTTCTATAGGCGTGCTGCACTGGACCTTCACCAGCCCAGCTGTAAGTAAGTCCGCTGGTGTGAGTGAGGAGGTCTTTGATCGTAATCTCTCTTTTGGGCTTCACCGTGTAGTCTTGATATTCGAGATCTAGCACTTTGGTATTTTTAAATGCGGGGATATACAACGAGACTTTATCTGAAAGCCTGAGCTTACCTTGCTCAACCAGCTGCATAATAGCAACGCCAGTGACAGGCTTTGTCATTGAGTAAATTCTATAGATTGAATCTTTGCTGATCTTTGTTTTACTCTCAATGTCTGCATGGCCATGAGTATGTCTGTATATTTCTTTCCCATTTTTATGAGCCAATATAGAAATATGAGGAATCTTTCCTTCATCAACGTAAGCATTAAAGTGTCGAGAAATATTTTGCTGATCTACAGAGTCCAATGAAGTTGAAAATGCCATCGGAATCAAACCAAAAAATATAACTAATGATCTTAAAACATTCATAATTTTCCCTTTATAATTATTGAAAATAAACCTTTCAAATTATAAGGCTTTATAACTTAGCATTAAACCTTAGAGAAAAATGACATCAACTAAATTAGACCTTCAAAAACCTCCAAAATTTTTAGAAATACTGGGTTCCCAGGGTTTTGAGTTTGATGATGAGCTAGGTACATCTGTTATGAGCTTTGTAATTAACAAAGATTTTACGCATTCCAATGAAACCATTGTGCAGGGCGGATTTATAACTGCCATGCTAGATGCCTCTATGGCGCATTTAATTATTTTAAAGCGTAATGGAGAAGTGAATCCATTATCCTTAAATATTAATGTTAATTTTATAGCTCCCGGTGCTCCAGGAGAGTTTGTAGCCAAGGGAGAAATTACAAAAATGGGTAAAAGTATTGCCTTCACATCTAGCGAGCTTTTCCAAGGAGAGACTCTTATTGCCACCGCAACAGCTACCAATAAAATGATCAAGCTGTAACCATATGACTTCTAAAGAGAAATACTCAACATTTATTGAGAGCGTTAAGCCACAAGTAGATTTTTCTAGCGACGATCAGCCAGAGCCCCCAAACTATTTGGATGATAATTGTTGGGCCGCACTTCCAGCTAAGGATGGCTTTCACTTACTTTCTCCAGATCATACTCCTACATTAGAACCCAAAGATTACGATGTCTTTTATATTCATCCCACTGGCTATTTTCAACCTCATTGGAATGCTCCATTAGATCCAGAGTCTGCAGCATACGAGAGAACAAATAGTCATCTAGCCACCCAGGCTTCAGCTTTTGCAGAGACTTGTAATGTTTATGCACCTTATTATCGTCAAGCAACTTACTATTCATTTTTTGATAAGGATACTAATGGGTATAAAGCGCAGGACATAGCCTACTCTGATTTATCTAATGCTTTTAGCGCCTACATGAAAAACCATAATCAAGGCAGACCTTTTATTATTGCCGGTCATAGTCAAGGGGCCCTTCATGGTCAAAGACTTGTGCATGAGCATGTTTCTCAGCAGCCTACAAGAGAGCTTTTTATAGCCGCATATTTAATTGGATATATTTTGCCTATAAAATATTTTGATCAACTCTATCCAGACCTAATAATCTCTAATGATGCTGAGGATCAGCAATCTATTATTTCTTGGTGCACTGGCACCAAAGATTTTCGCAGAAGTAGGGCTCACTCAATGTTTTGGTTGCCTGATGGTTGGCGTCATGAACCCATGGAGCAATCTCTTGTATGTCAGAACCCATTTTCTTGGAATCTACAGAGTGATTGGATTTCAGACGAAGATAATATATCAATAAGATTAAAGGCTAGTAATTTGTTTTTAGCAGACTACTACGCAACAAAACATTCACATTCTGATCTAACCATTGACAGCATAAACGACCTAAGTTTTGAAGCCAGACACTCCAAAAACTCTATGATAGAAACCCAAGGCCCGTTGATTGAAAAAATGAAATCTTTCACAGTTGGCGGGGATCTTCATAATTTTGATGTTTCAATTTTTTGGGGAGCAATTAGAGCAAATGTTCAAAGGAGGGCACATGCATTTAAAAAATAAACTTACCTTACTTTTTTTAATTGGCTTTAGTTTGAATATCTTTTCTTACAGCGAAGGTTTTGCATCCAATGGCGATGTGCAGATAGCCTATAGAGATTACGGCCCTGTTGATGGAGAGCCAATCTTATTGGTTACTGGTCTTGGGGCTCAATTAACATTATGGCCTGAATTTTTGATCAAAGATTTGCAAGCAAATAATTTTAGACCAATTGCCTATGACAATAGAGATGTTGGTCTCTCTTCACGCTTTAAATCCAAGCCCTCTCAGTTAATTAATTACATCAAGTATTTTTTATTTATTCCGATTAGATCAGAGTATTCAATAGAAGATATGGCTTCAGATGGCATTGCTGTTCTCGATGAACTTAAAGTAGACAAAGCACACATTTTTGGAATGTCTATGGGCGGAATGATTTCGCAGATTCTGGTGGCTAACTTTCCAAATAGAGTGGAGACTTTTACACAAATTTCTTCCACAGCTTCAACTCCAAATCCTTTTAATGGACCTAAGCTTAAAGTGACACGGCAGATGCTTAAACGTACAGCCGATAAAAACGATATCGAAGGCAGGATTGATCAAACTATTGAGCTATTTAAGCTTATTGGGACTCCTGGAAAAAACTATGATACGCCTCAATTTAGAAAAGACATGAGAGCATATATTATTCGCGGTGGAGATGATGGAGGGTTCTTAAGGCAAATGTCTGCAATTATTGGGTCAAAGAACAGAAAGAAAGCACTTAAATCCATTGAAACGCCTACTTATATTGTTCACGGAGATATTGACCCTTTGATTACAGTAAAAAATGGGTATGCCACCCACAGACTGATTAAAAACAGTCAATTGCACATAGTTCCAAATATGGCACATCTACTTGATTTAGAGTCATACGAACACTTTCAACCCTCCCTCATTAAATTTCTATCTGAATGACTATTCAGAATAAAGAGAAATTCTTTTATTCATCTGGGGCCATAGCTAACGGTGTCAAGACTGATGCATTTACTTTTTTCTTACTATTTTTCTATTCAAATGTAATAGGCTTAACTCCCGGATTGGCAAGCTTAGCTATTTTTATAGCGTTGCTCGTAGATGCGTTTACAGATCCTTTGATGGGAGTGATATCTGATAGGACGAAGCACAGGCTTGGGAGGAGGCATCCTTATTTCTTGCTGGGAATGATCCCAATGTCACTGTCTTATTTCATGCTATTTTCTATTCAAACATCCTGGGAACTCTCACAGCAATTGCTATTCCTTTGGATGTTAACTTTCACCTTGCTTACGAGATTAGGGATGACAATCTTTGATGTACCCCATAGATCGCTTGGAAGCGAAATGTCTCGCTCTTACACTGAAAGGACTTCAATTTTTGCTGCAAGAGAGATGCTTGGTTGGATGGGTGGTTTGTTTAATGCATTTCTTGCCTACACAATTTTCTTTAAAGATACACCTGAATATATGCCCGGTACCAAAAACCCAGATCCATGGATTTTTTATGGGATGACCGGCGCAACCATAATGTGCATCTCTGTTCTCATTACTTTCTTTGGCACACGTAAATATATTCACAACCCAATTGAGAACAATCAAGTCTTTAATTTAAAATTAATCTTTCAACAAATTTTTGTAGCTCTTAAAAATAAGTCCTTTTTAATTTTTTTCTTTGGCTATTTATTTATAGCAGTCAGCTGGGGCATGGGTAGCTCTCTTCAGATATACATGAACACATACTTTTGGGAGTTTCAATCAAGTATGCTGGCCTCATATCTTGGAATATATGTTTTATCTACATTTACTGCATTTTTAATCGTCCCAATTCTTGTTAAATTTTATGAGAAGAGAACAATCTTATTGTCTGCCATAAGTTTCGCAGCATTAATTCCTCCTATACCTATTTTTTTATTTATTAATGGTTATTTACCATCTCAGGGAACATGGCATCTATTTTTTGCAACTATACCCTTTGTATACATAGCTAATACCTCTCTATCATCCAGTGCAATTATTAGAGAATCGATGCTAGGAGACATTAGTGATGAGGTAGAGCTTGATACAAACCTTGGCCAGCAGGGCTTGATGTATGCCTCTAGCTCTTTAATTGGAAAGTTAAATACTGGCTTGGGAATCTTGATGGCCGGTCTGGCATTGGAGTTCATCGGCTTTCCTCAAGGCTCTCAGGTAACCCCTAACGCTGATCATATTTTTAATTTAGCTATGATTCAGGGACCGCTTGTTGCCGTGCTAATGATTATTCCGTTTGCAATCTTTTCAATGTATAAAATTGATAGATTTAAGCATCAAGAGATTATCACTGAGCTCGAAAATAGGTAGAGAGTACTTTTGGAACTATAATGAATTACTTATCATGAATTTAAATATTAAAAATACACCCAAAAGATTAAAGAAAAAAGAAGCTATTCTTGAATCAGCTCTTAATATTTTTGCTCAATATGGATTCTTGAATACTCGTTTAGAGCAAATTACTGATGCGCTTGATTTGACTGATAAATCTATTTACTACTACTTTAGTAGCAAAGGAGATTTATTTATTGAAGTGATTCTTTCGCTCCAAGACAGATTAAATTCCTTAATTAAAAAAATTGATGCCAAAGAATGCAATCATCACGAAAAAATTAAAATGTATACAAGTCATGCTATGAGTATCCATGGCTTAACACTGCTTATGAAGCTGCCAAAATCTTTATCGGAATTTTCAAGATATGAAGCCATTAAAGCAAATGAGACATCACAATATAAGACTTGGACTCATTGGTTCAAGAAAGGTCAGTTAGAAGGCACAATTATTCAGGGTGATGCTGCGGAGCAGCGTAATTTTCTATTTGGATCTTTATTTTATTTGCATGAGTGGCATGCAATTAGAGATAGTGAGTCATATTCACAAATCCAACCTTTTATAGAGTTAATGATAGATAGAATGTATTCAACAAATTACAATAAAGCACTATGAAAGCAGCACACTACATCACTATAATTTTATGGGCTTTTGGAATAGTTAATTTATTTGAACCCTTTAACGGAATATTATTTTTTGTAGCATCGGGTATCTTTTATTTGCTTCTAATTGCTCATCTTGCAGAGTGCGTGATTTATAGGCAAAAAATCTTACAATCAAATGACTCTCCTTTTATTGCATTCTCAATGACACTTTTATTTGGTGTTATTTATCTCGGCTCAATTAAAGACTCTTAAAATTGGAGGTCTTGAATGAGGAAGGTAAAATTCCAACAGGATCTATGGGTGTTTGGACCCTTGCTTGGCCCTCCATTATTACAAATCTTTTTTATGCAACCAGTTCAATAATAGCGATAAAAGTTGTTGGAAATCTTGGTCCTGACGCTATAGCAGCAGCCGTTACCGGTCAAAGAGTGACATTTATCTTGCAAGCTGTTCTTACTGGTGTTCTTGCAGGTTCGACGGCTTTGATTGCAAGAAATTGGGGTGCAAGAAATAAAGAAGAAGCAGGAATTTTTTTTACCAGAACTGTCCAGCTAGTAATTTTTATAGCTTTTATGACGGGTCTTTTGATTTGGCAGTTTGCAGAGCCACTGGTTATATTTTTTGGCCTGAAGGGCGATGCTTTGACTTTATCCGTTGAATATTTAAAGGCAATTTCACCGTTTTATGTCGGCTTTGGTTGTGGGTTAGGATTAATTACTGCTTTAAGAGCTGTTGGAGATGTTAAAACACCTCTAGTAATTGGTTTGATCATGAACATATTTGCTATCTTTTTTATGCTAGTTTTTGTTAATGGTTGGATGGGATTTCCTGAATATGGAGTTAGAGGCGCAGCACTTGGTAACGGCTTATCCTTCGTTATAGGCGCTCTCCTTTTAATAGTATTTTGGCGCACTAATCAGTTGCCAGTCAAATACTCGTCAATATTGCACCTTGATCTGATGCGAGTAAAAGAAATTTTTAAGGTTGGTCTTCCGGCAGCTTTAGAGCAAGTAATCTTTCAAGCAGGTATAACGGCTTTTTTAATCCTAGTTGCTCTTTATGGAACTGAAGCTTATGCAGCTTATGGCATTGGCGTACAAATATTATCTTTTGCCTTTGTTATTGGTTTTGGTTTCTCAATTGCAGGTGCTACGTTAGTGGGGCAACATTTGGGAGCAGGGAATCCAAACCAGGCAAGAAGGGCGGGATGGGGAGCCATGAGACTCTCAATTGTATCCATGACTTTTTTTGGTATTTTAATAGCATTTTTTGCAGAACCTCTTGCTCGATATATGATTGATAATGATGAGGTTGTTCGCCTTTCAGTAGTTTTTATTTGGTTATTAGGTTCTATGCAGCCGTTAATGGCCATTGAGTTCTCTTTGGGAGGAGCTTTGCGAGGAGCAGGGGATACCAAAACACCATTAGTTATAACCCTTACCTGCTTGTTGTTTATCAGAGTATCTTTGGCATTAATCTTTTACATGCTTGATGCCAGCATAGAGGTAATATTTTCAACCTTGGTCGCAGACTATGTTGTAAAAGGCTTCTTGTATGTAGCGAGATTTAAATCCAACAAATGGATGAATGTAATGAAACTTAAGGAAGGTGCTTAGCTAGATCGTTCAGAGCGACTTGAGCTCTCTTCCATAATTTTGATTCAGGCGCACTTAATTTTTTTGCTTTTAAATTACTAACGATAGTCAGCAATAATCCTTTCAGTCTCTCGCTTTCCTTAATCCCTTGAGAAAATTTATTTTGTAACATTTCAAGCGTTAACTTCTGTTTAATAGCTTTATCAGCAGCAGGGCATTCAATGCCAGCCATTAATTCCATCATAACCACAGCCTCTTTAATTTTATCGATATCACCCATATAAGCTGGCTTGATCAATGCTTTAAATAGATCTTTATCTATTGTGGGATTTTCAAGCCCATCTGATTCTAGTAAACCAGGAAGATCTTGGTAAGAGGTAATTTTTTTAGCTATGATTTCTTGAACTTTCTTACCCTCAAAAGCCTTTAAAGATTTTTGAAGTTTCAGAAATTCTGGAGATTTTCTTGTTTTTGTTAATTCACGCATTTGATCTTTAGCACCCGAGAGAGAGAACCCCTCTTTCTCGATACTGGTAGCTATAGATCCTATAATTAGTAACTCATCCTTAGCCATAGATTTCTCTGCTTCATAGAACCTATCTGCACTTTCATTCAGAACTTTCCATAGATTGGGCTCGTTCTTTTTGCCAGCGGGGCCAATGTTTTGATAATCACGTTTTAATTTTTGATATTTTTGAATGCAAACCTTTGAATCCTCATCATTGATCAACTTCACTTGCTCAATCACAGCTTCTTTAAGCTTAAGGTTTTTAGTTTCTTGTTCACGAATCTGATCGTTAATTGGTTTGCGTGCATTCTGATAAGCTGATTTTAATTTAATAAAGTCTTCATCCATAACAGGCGCAAAAGTCTGCCACAACTGAAATGTTTGACTGAGATATTTACTGAGCTCGATTAAACCCGGCCATCTGGATGACTTTTCTTCAGTGTATTTTAAAATACTTTCAATAATCTTCTCTCTTTCTTTGGCATTGGAAACTTTTACTGTTTTCAGCTCTTCGTAATATTGAGCACAAGGCTCCCAAGCTTTATCAGTTAGCTGTTTAAAGGTTTCCCACTGCTCTCTTCCAGCAGGCTTAGATGTTTGGTCAAGCTGCTGCCACTTAGTCTGGAGTCCATGGATTGCATTGGCTTGTTTTTTTGGGTTATCGATTGGCTTTGCTATTAAAGTTTCTATCTCTTTAATAATTTCATTTCTTTTAGGGTTAGTGGCAAAAGATGATATGTCATTAAAGTATCTTGATTGGGCAGATATAAAATTAAATCGGTGCCTTAATTTATTTGATACTTTGCCTTCAGCTCTAATAGATCTTGAGACTTCATTGACAAGCTTTTGGCCGTTACGAATTTCACCAGCTTCAAAATGCTGCTCTGCTTTTTCTAACGATTCGAATAAAATTTTATGAGTTTCCACAATAGTCTCTTTTGAAGTTTATAATTACATAAATGAAAAAAAGAATTTTAACAGGTATTACGACAACTGGAACTCCTCATATAGGAAATTATTTAGGTGCCATAAAACCTGCGCTTAGATTGGCTGGCCCGGATACAGAATCGTATTTCTTTTTGGCAGACTATCATGCTCTTATTAAGCAAACAGATTCCTCTTTAATTGAGACTAGTGTCAAGGATATAGCGCTTGCATGGCTTTCTTCTGGATTAAATGCAGACCATTCAAACTTTTATCGTCAATCTGATATCCCAGAAGTTCACGAATTAACTTGGATTTTAAGTTGCAGTGCAGCCAAGGGATTGCTCAATAGGGCGCATGCATACAAGGCTGTTGTAGCCGAGAATGAAGCAGCGAATGCTGATGATGATAAAGCAATAAGCATGGGTTTATTTTCTTATCCGGTATTAATGGCAGCAGATATTTTAATCTTTAATGCAACCCATGTTCCTGTTGGACCAGATCAAGCTCAGCACCTAGAGATGGCCAGAGATATTGCAGGAAAGTTCAATCATACTTATTCAAAGATTTTTAATTTGCCTGAAGCTCTGATTCAGAATGAAATTTCTGTTCCTGGGTTAGATGGCAAAAAGATGAGCAAGTCATATAACAATATAATTCCTTTCCTGTGTACGGAGAAAGATTTACAAAAAGCTATCTCGAAAATTGTAACCAACTCATTGGAGCCTGGAGAGCCAAAAGATTATAGCGATTGCAATCTGTTTGAACTCTACTCACTATTTGGCAATGATGAGCAAATATCAATTTTTAAGCAGGCTTATGCCGACGGAATAAGTTGGGGAGACGCTAAAAAAGAACTATTTACAGTTATCAATGATGAAATTGCCCCTATTCGAGAGAAGTACTTTGATCTAAGTACACAACCAGATCTTTTGAATGATTTATTTGCAGATGGAGCGCGTAAAGTCAGACCTCAGGCTCAAGAGCTTATTGAGAAGCTAAGAGATTTGGTGGGCATTTCAAAAATTGTCTAATCCCACAGCTTGGTTAAAATTTGGATTATTTGCAGTTGGTTTAGGCCAATCGTTTGCATTTGTATTAGTTCCACCCTTGGCAAGAGATCTTGGACTATCTGTTATCGAAACATCAACTATTTTCTCTATCTCCGCAATAGCTTGGGCAGTAACAAGCGCCTCATGGGGCAGGGCCTCTGATAAGTACGGAAGAAGAAACATAGCAGTTATTGGGCTTATTGGTTATTCGGTATCAATCATTGCATTAATTACCCCATTATTTCTTGTTGAAAAAAATGTTTTAGATCTTGCCTACTTACTCCCGTTGCTGGTATTGGGAAGGCTCATAAATGGATTGATTGGATCTGCCACAAGGCCAGCAGCATTTGCTTATATGGCAGATATTACAGACAGAGCTAAGCGTACAAAGAAATTTGCAAGGCTTGAGTCGAGCTTTCTTATTGGAACTATAATGGGCCCAATGATAGGAGGTTTTTTATTCTTATATTCTAAGACCCTTCCTTTTTATGTTTTCGCTCTTTGTGGTGGAATAGCAGCGATAGGAATTCTAGTTACTTTCCCCAAAACAACTACACAAAAGACCTCTGAGAAAATTATTTCCAAGCTTTCTTATAGAGACTCATCTGTATGGCCATTTCTTCTGTTAGCTGGATTATTCTCACTTTGCCAAGCATCGCTTCTTCAATCAATTGGTTTCTTTATCACTGATGTTTTTTCAAGCGAAAAGGATCTTCCTCTAGTTATAAGCTTAACGTTCGTATTTCTTTCAATATCTACAGTTGTCAGTCAGTATATTTTTACGGACCTTAAACCAATATCTAATGATAAATTATTAGTATATGGTGCTTTTTTGCTATGCATATCCTACATTCAAGCAGCATTATCAACATCAATCGCTTTATTTTATCTTGCAATGATGATTAATGGGCTGGGTGCTGGCATGGTTAGACCTGCCAATGCATCGGCCTTATCATTAGCTCAAACACCTGATGATCAGGGTGTTGCAGCTGGATACCTTGGATCTGTCATGCCAATTGGTCATATTCTTACTCCCCTTGTTGCAATGCCGATTTATCAGTATGCACCGGAGTATTTATATTTTTTTAGCGCTTTTCTATGCTTTGTCGCCTTATTATTTATAATGGGTCACCCAATACTAAGAGATCATGAACAAGCCAGCACTATTAATAGTTAATTTAGGAACACCAGATTCTCCTTCGTATTTTGATGTTTTTAAATACCTCAGAGAATTCTTAATGGATGGAAGGGTTATTGATATTCCTGCATTTTTTAGATTTATTCTTGTTACATTAATTATTTGCCCACTGCGTTCATTTAGTTCAGGAAAAATTTACAAACAACTCTGGGATCTTTCTGGTGGAGAGTCACCTTTATTAAAAAATACCCGTGAATTAACAAATAAGCTGAATGAAGCTCAGGAAAAATTTAATGTTTTTTATGCCATGAGGTATCAAACACCAAGCATTAAAAAAGTTCTAGCTGATATTCAGCTCACCAATCCAACTGATCTGATAGTTTTTCCACTTTTTCCACATTATGCATCTGCGACATCTGGTAGCGTTTATGCCGAGGTTACAAAGCAACTATCAAAAGAGTGGGTCATACCTAATTTTAATTTTATCTCTCAGTATTATGATCACCCAGCCTTTATAGAAGCCTGGATTAAAACTGCCCAAAACTATGATATTGAGAAGTATGACAAGATCCTATTTAGTTACCATGGATTACCTAAATCTCAAGTTAATAAGGTTTACAAAGATATGCAGTGCGATGGAAAAAATTGTGAACATGAAATTAATGATGATAATCACTACTGTTACAAGGCAACTGTCTATGAGACCTCAAAGCTTATTGCAGATCGTTTGAATATTCCTAAAGATAAATATGAAGTATCTTTTCAATCTAGACTAACCAATAATTGGCTCGAACCTTTCTCCGATGAGGTTTTAAAAAGTTATCCTGCCAAAGGAATAAAAAAAGTATTGGTCTTTTCGCCAGCATTTACAGCAGATTGTCTAGAGACAATTATTGAGATTGGCCATGAATATAAGGAACTTTTTGAAGAATCAGGTGGTCAAAAGCTTGATTACGTTGAGTCATTAAATTTCTCAGATGCTTGGGTTCAAGCTATTATAGAAATAGTAAATTCTAAATCAGGATAAATATGTTTAAAGATAATATTTTGCAAGGAAAAAAGATTTTAGTTACCGGAGGTGGCACTGGTTTAGGCAAAGAAATGTCAGAGCATTATATTCAGCATGGAGCTGACGTAGTTATCTGCGGAAGAAGAGAAAGTGTTTTAGCTGAGACAGCTGAAGAATTTAAAGAAAAATATGGTTCAACAGTTCGATATCAAGCATTAGATATTCGTTCTGCTCAAGATGTCGATGATTTTATTGATACCATTTTTCAAGAAGGGCCTCTTCATGGTCTTGTAAACAACGCTGCAGGAAATTTTATATCTCCAACAAAAGATCTGTCCGCAAGAGGCTTTGATGCAATAGCGAACATCGTTTTTCATGGAACCTTTTACGTAACGCATGCTGTTGGCAAAAAATGGATTGAACAACAGATCAAAGGATCTATTATCTCAATTCTTGCTACCTGGGTTTGGACCGGCTCTCCATTTGTGGTTCCTTCTGCAATGTCAAAATCTGCACTCCACACTATGACAAAATCTCTTGCTGTTGAATGGGGTCCTAACGGTATTCGTGTTAATGCAATTGCTCCAGGACCTTTTCCAACAGAAGG
>ENA-OSJC01002822-OSJC01002822.1-marine-metagenome-genome-assembly--contig:-NODE-2822-length-12775-cov-8.771145_pt1 | contig 12775 bp, 13 predicted proteins | sample MGYA00237885_ERZ534234 | MGnify/ENA primary metagenome ERZ534234 (study PRJEB26413, sample SAMN06343907) | marine metagenome | isolation source: coastal waters | place: Atlantic Ocean: West Antarctic... | reverse complement strand
GATTGAATAGCGATATTTTGATAAATAAAATCTGCTGGGTACAGGGTATTGGCATAGATTCCGCCAACCTTCCCTGCGGCTAAAAAAACATATTCTGGTTTTTCAGTTTTAAAGAAATTTGAAGTTACCAGTTGATCAGTTAAATCCAACTCATCATGGCTTTTTACGAGAATATTATCAAATCCAGCTTCTTTCAAATTATATAAAATCGCTGATCCTGCCAAGCCATTATGTCCAGCAACATATATTTTAGAGTTATGATTCATTTCCAAAATCCTTTTCTGTTATTTTGTATAATATCAATATTTCATTTAATAATTTATCTAAATTTTTCCAAGGGCTAGAAAAGCATCCGACATAGGGTAATGATGATTGCCAATAAATACTCCATTCTTATCGATATAATCAGCATTTTTGAGTTCGCCATGCACCTCAGAATCAAAATACTTCGTAACTTCATTCTTAGCAAAATTACCTGTAACTATTGGTCTGTATTCGAATCCTAAAGAGGATAATATTTTTGCCAAGGATGTACGATCTAACTTACTTTTAGGTCTGATTATTAAGCTAAAACCAAACCAAGAGCTCTTACCAACCTCTTTCTGGATCATTAAATCTGGATGATTTGCCAAAAGTTTTTTGAATAGTATTGCATTTTTTTGTCGCCCTGAAATTATCATAGGTAATTTTTTAATCTGCTCTATTCCAACAGCCCCTTGAAGCTCTAGCGGCCTCACATTGTATCCAGGCAAAACAAAACGGAAATCTTCTTTTAAAGATTCAGTATCTTTTTCTGAGCAAACTAAATTATTGTTTGGTAAATCCCTTGTCCAACCATGAGCCCTTAATGATAGAAGTATGTGATATAACTCTTTATCCTCTGTAGCTATAATCCCACCTTCCATTGTGGAAATATGATGACTGAAGAAAGTGCTGAATGTACCCATTACCCCGAAAGTTCCAGTCTTTTTATTTGAGAATTCTGCACCCATTGACTCACAATTATCTTCGACTAAAACAATATCTGTCCCAGAAATTAAGTTCAAGATATGATCAAAGTCATTTGAGTTACCGAGAAGATTTACCGCCATTATCGCTCGAGTTTTTTTAGAAATAGCAGTTTCTAATTGAGATAAATCATAATTTAATGTTTCTAAATCTATATCGACAAACTTTATTTTTAATCCATACTGGTATAAGGGAAAATAGGTTGTACTCCATGATACAGCTGGAACAATAATTTCATCACCACGCTTAAGCTTTAAAGTTGATTGTTTTGAATAAAAAAGAGCAGCAATCATTAATAAATTTGCTGAAGAACCTGAATTTACCATTACACAATATTTAGCTTCTATAAATTCAGAGAATTTTTCTTCAAATAACTTTACTCTTTTGCCCATAGTGAAATTACCTTCGGCTATAACATCATTCATAGCACTAATTTCACCATCGCCCCAAGAGCTTGTTGCTAATTGATGCTTGGAACTCATAATGTTTTTTTCCAAAACCCGTGCTTCTTCAATAATTGACCTTCCTTCGCATGGGTTAAGTCTTCTTCTACCATTTCACCAACTAAATCATCAAAACTTATTTTGGGTTGCCAGCCCAATTTTTTCTTCGCTTTGCTAGCATCACCTAATAAGGTTTCCACTTCCGTAGGTCTAAAATACAAAGGGTCTACAGCAACAATACATTTCCCAGAAGAGTTATACCCTTTTTCATTTGTGCCCTCGCCCTTCCATTCAATATCTATATCTAACTTTTTTGCTGCTGCGTTTACAAAATCTCTAACGCTATATTGAGAGCCAGTAGCAATAACGTAGTCTTCGGGCTTCTCTTGCTGCATCATTAACCACATCATCTCAACAAAATCTTTTGCATGACCCCAATCTCTGAGTGCATTCATATTACCTAAAAATAAACAATCTTGAAGTCCAAGTTTTATTCTTGCTAATGCCATCGTGATTTTTTTTGTTACAAAAGTTTCACCGCGAACAGGGCTTTCATGGTTAAATAAAATTCCATTACAAGCAAAAATATTATAAGCTTCTCGATAATTTATAGTAATCCAATAAGCATAAAGCTTTGCAACCCCATAAGGGCTTCTTGGATAAAATGGAGTTTTTTCAGTCTGTGGTATTTCCTGGACTAACCCATACATTTCAGACGTTGACGCTTGATAAAATTTAGTTTTATTTTCTAAGCCCAGAATTCTAATTGCTTCTAAAACTCTTAGAGGACCTAAGGCGTCTGAATTTGCAGTATATTCTGGCTCTTCGAATGAAACCTGAACATGACTTTGGGCAGCTAGATTATATATCTCATCGGGCTTAATTTTTTGTATTATATGAATTAAGCTTGAAGAATCAGTCATATCTCCGTGGTGCAGAAAAAACGGGGTTTCCTGCTCATTAGAGTTAATAACCAAATGATCGATTCTTGACGTATTAAATGATGAGCTTCGTCGTTTAATGCCATGAACTTCATAACCTTTTTCTAATAAAAATTCTGATAGATAAGCTCCATCTTGCCCAGTTACGCCTGTAATTAAAGCTATTTTAGTCATTTGTCTTCCTTCCATAATTATCTTCTACGCGTTCTATATCATCTTCGCCTAAATATTCTCCTGACTGTACCTCAATTATCTCCAAAGGTGTTTTTTCAGAATTAGATAATCGATGTAATTCTCCTAACGGGATAAAAGTAGACTCATTTTCAATCAATTTAATTTCTTTACCTCCACTTTGCACTCTAGCAGTTCCTTTAACAACAACCCAATGCTCAGCTCTTTTTGAATGCTTTTGAAGGCTTAAGCTTGCGCCTGGATTGAGTTGGATTCTCTTAACCTTAAAGTTTTTTCCTTCATCAATTATCATATACCAACCCCATGGCCGATGAACTTTTGAATGGCTAACTCCTTCACTTCTTTTTTCTATATTAAGCTTAGCAACTATAGCTTTAATTCCCTGAGTATTTTTTCGATTTGCCACTAGAACTGCATCAGCAGTTTCTACAATTACAATGTTATCTACACCAACCGCGCCCACTAACCGATGAGTCGAATGAATTAATGAATCTTTAGTGTCTTCAATAACTACATCCCCATAAGTTACATTACCTTTTTCATTTTTATCCTCAAAAGACCACAATGAATCCCATGAGCCTAAATCATTCCAACCAGCATTTAGAGGAATTACTTTAAGAGGAATGGCGGCATCCTTACACTTTTCAATTACTGCATAATCAATTGATTCACTGGGTATTTTAGAGAAAATTTCTTGATCAGGTCTAATAAACTGATTATCTTTTTTATTTTTGTTAAAAGCATTTAAGGTTGCCTCAAAAATATCCAACCTTAAATGCTTTATAGTATTTAACCAAACACTAGCTTTAACTACAAAAATACCGCTGTTCCATAAATAGTTTTTTGATTCAACGTATTCTTTTGCTTTTTCTAAATTGGGTTTTTCAATAAATTGCTCAACATTAAATTCATTAAATCTTCCTTTTTTTACACCATGCTTAATATAGCCATATCCCGTTTCTACTTTTTCTGGCGTAATGCCCATTGTTACAATCACATCCTCATTTGCAGCCTTGATACAGTTCCTCAAAGTTTGAAAAAAAACATCGGAATCTTGAATAATTTGATCTGATGGAGTCACCACTAAGATTGAATCTTTAGCATCTTGCTCAGCAATCATTGCTGCCATTGTGAGTGCTGGACCAGTGTTTCTTCCGATAGGCTCTAAGAATAGTTTGGCTGAGATATCATCTATTTGATGTAATTGTTCTAGTGCAATAAACCTATGTTCTTCGTTTGTTACTATCAAACTATCATTAACAACAAAATCAATTGTTCTAAGTTGATTTAATCGCATTACAGCTTGCTGGAATAAACTTTTAGAGCCTTTCAGGGTTATAAATTGTTTTGGGTAGGCTAGTCTAGATAAAGGCCAAAGCCTTGTTCCTGTGCCGCCACATAAAATTACTGGGGTGATATTAATATTTTTATTCATATAGCTAGCCTTGGTCATTTCTTAGAGATTTATGCACCAAATTTATCTCTCTTTTAAGTACTTCATTTTCTAGCTTTTTTCTATTTAAAAATTCAAGTGTTAAATTAGTATTTCCAGCAGTCTTTTTTTTATTAACAAATAAAGATATCCTAACATTAAAGCTCAGTAAATAAATCTGCTTCTGAGAAAGGAGAAGCCTTTTTATCTTTATTAGATAATAAAATATCAGAGTGATTTGGCCAATTAATTGATAAATCTGAATCATTCCAGATAATAGATCTTTCTAAATTTGGGTTGTAGAAATTAGTTGTTTTATACATAACTTCAGCAAAATCAGATATAACTAAAAATCCATGAGCAAAGCCCTCTGGAATCCAGAGTTGCTGCTTTGTTAGTGAATTTAATTCCTGAAAAACAAAATCTCCAAATGTTTTAGATGACTTTCTTAAATCAACAACAACATCAAATATTTCACCCTGCAAAACACTCACCAACTTACCTTGAGCCATGGGGGACAACTGATAATGTAAGCCTCTTAAAGTATTTTTAATTGATTTTGAATAATTATCTTGAACAAAAGAAATTTTCTGTCCAGTCACTTTTTCAAACTTATCTTGATTAAAGGCTTCATAAAAAAACCCTCTTTCGTCTTTGAAAATCTCTGGTTCAAGTAATAAAACCTCTGGGAATTTTAGTTTTGAACTTTTCATTTAATCAATTAAACCTTCAAGGTATTCTCGATAATTATTATTGTATTTTTCTTCAGCTAAACTCAGCAAATTTGATTTTGTTATCCATCCCTTCCTAAAAGAAATCTCTTCAATACAAGCAATTTTTTGACCCTGTCGTTTTTCAACAGTAGCTACGTATTGATTGGCTTCTAATAAAGATTCGTGAGTTCCTGAATCCAACCATGCCAACCCTCGATTTAAAACCTCAACATTTAATTTGTCTTCATTCATATATATTTTATTTAAATCAGTTATTTCTAATTCACCTCTAGATGAAGGTTTAAGGCTTTTTGCAAAATCAACTACTTTATCATCATAAAAATAAAGTCCTGTTACTGCATAATTTGATTTAGGTATTTTAGGTTTTTCTTCGATCGAGATTGCTCTATGGTTGCTATCAAATTCAACTACGCCATATCTTTGTGGGTTTGATACATGGTATGCAAATATAGTTGCGTTATCCTTATTTGAAGAGTTTAAAAGAAGATTGCTCATATCATTTCCATGAAATATATTATCTCCTAAAATTAAAGCAGACAAATCGTCTCCAATAAAATCTTCAGCTAAAATAAAAGCTTGGGCTAATCCATCTGGAGATTTTTGCACTTGGTATGAAATATCTATCCCCCATATTTGACCATCTCCAAGCAAAGCTTGGTATTGAGAGATGTCTTTAGGTGTTGATATTAGCAATATTTCTCTAATACCTGCAAGCATTAAAGTGGCGAGTGGGTAATAAATCATAGGCTTATCAAAAACTGGAAGGAGCTGTTTTGAAATGACTTTTGTTAATGGATATAATCTAGAGCCAGTTCCGCCTGCAAGAATTATCCCTTTTCGCTTATTGGTGGTCGTCATCTTTAATTCTCCTAAACTTTATCACTCATTATTAATTTCAACTCATTTTGCCATTCTGGGCAATTAATTTCAAAGGTTTTTACTAATTTCTGATTGTTTAATGTAGAGTTTTTGGGTCGGGAGGCTAGAGTAATAAAATCAGATGTTTTGACTGGCTTGATACTTTCAGGGGTAGATTTAAGGCTTAATCCTTCTTTTTGTGCAAAAAGAATTATTGTCTTTGCAAACTCGAACCAGCTAGTAGAGCCCGAACAGGTTAAGTTATAAATACCATATAAATTATTTTTTTCGATTTGTTCAATTTTTTTGGTTATCTCAAGTATCGTATTTGCAATAAAAATTGCAGATGTAGGTGATCCTATTTGGTCAAAGATGATGTCAAATGACTCTTTATTTTTCGCCAAACCAAGGATAGTTGTTAAAAAATTTTTTCCTCTTAAGCTATAGACCCAACTAGTTCTTAAAATAATATGCTTTGGATTGCTTTCTTGAATTGCAGTCTCTGCCTCGTACTTAGATTTACCATATACTGTTTGAGGGTTAGCTTTATCAATCTCTGTGTAGGTGCCTTTCTTTATGCCATCAAAAACATAATCAGTTGATAATTGTATTAATGGAATACCAAGCTTTTCTGATTGTTCAGCTAAAAATTTAACTGCTGCAGTATTTGTTTTAAAAACAAGATCTGGTTCGCTTTCAGCTTTATCTACATATGTATATGCAGCTGGATTTATTATTACCTCTGGTCTAAATTCCTCAATTACATTCTCCATCTGATCTATATTCGTAAGATCAAAATTTTCACGCGTCGCTCCAAAAACTTCATAGAAGGGTGATAGCTTTTGATTAAGGTAAAAGCCAACCTGTCCATTTATACCAGTTAGAAGTATCTTCATAAGCCTTACTTATCGAACCATTCGTCATGATCAAGATACCATTTAATAGTTTTTTCCATCCCCGACTCAAAAGTCTCTTTAGGCTGCCAACCAAGATGTTTTTTAATCTTTGTAGCATCTATTGCATATCTTCGATCATGCCCTAGGCGATCTTTAACAAAAGAAATTTGCTGTGTATAAGAAATTTTATCTGGTCTTGGCTTAAGGTTGTCTAGAAATTTACATATTAACTGAACTACTTGAATATTAGTTTTCTCTGTATTGCCACCAATATTATATGTCTCCCCTATCGTACCATCTCTTAAAGCAACCCTAATAGCATCGCAATGGTCATCAACATAAAGCCAATCTCTAACTTGCTTTCCATCTCCATACAATGGTAGTGGCTTGTTATTTATTGCATTAATAATACACAGAGGAATCAATTTTTCTGGGAACTGAAAAGAGCCGTAATTATTTGAACAATTAGTCGTTATAACAGGCAAATTGTAAGTTTGATGCCAAGCCCTTACTAAGTGGTCACTAGCAGCCTTGCTTGCGCTATATGGGCTATTAGGTATATATCTATTTTCCTCAGTAAAGGGGGGAGCATCCTTACCCAAGTCACCATAAACTTCGTCAGTAGAAATATGTAAAAAACGAAAATCTTTTTTTTGTTTTTCGGTTAGCACTTCCCAATACAAAAGAGTGTTTTGTAAAAGCTTGTAAGTACCAAAAATATTAGTCTCTATAAATGTATCAGGTGCTGATATAGATCGATCTACATGACTTTCAGCAGCAAAATTTATTATTGCTATTGGGTTATATTTTTCAAGAGTTGAAGAAATTAGTTCAGAATCACCTATATCTCCTTTGATAAAATAATGTCTGCTATTTTTCGCCACAGAAGACAGATTGTCTAAATTGCCAGCATAAGTTAAATTGTCTAGAGAGACGACATCACCCTCTTCATTATTAAGCCAATTTAAAACAAAGTTTGACCCAATAAAACCCGCAGCCCCTGTAACTAGAATTGTCATATTAGACCTTAAGTTTATTGTTAGACAAGCTGCAGTCGTTCCTCAATTATTTCGCATAAGATATGGCCAATTAATATATGCGCTTCTTGAATCCGTGCTGTAGATTCTGAATCTATTATAATCGAGTGATCTGAAATTTTATTTGCTATGCCCCCATCTTTTCCTGTGAGAGCGATAGAGGTAATTCCTAAACCAGATGCAACTTTAAAAGCATTTAGTATGTTTCTACTATTTCCTGAAGTAGAAATACCAACTAAAATATCCCCAGAAGATCCTAAAGCTTCAAGTTGGCGAGAGAAAATTTGATCAAAACCATAATCATTTCCAACGCTAGTCAAAATTGAAGTATCAGTTGTTAAGGCTATAGACTTTAAAGCACGGCGATCATTTCTAAATCGTCCTACTAGCTCTGCTGCTAGGTGCTGACTATCCGAGGCACTCCCGCCATTTCCACACCAAAAAATAGTGCCATTTTTTTCTAAGCAATTTGCTAATAATTCGCCTAATAATTTAATAGTACTTGCATCAGAAGTTAAAACTTTATTAATTACATCCAGATGATCAGAAAAATTTTTTTTTATAATGTCTGACATAGTTTTGGGCGCCTAAAATCTTTAACTTTAATTTAGCAAGTCTTTAAATAATGATTTTAACCCATATATTTAATATATTAAATAAGCTTTCAGTGGGAAAGGTTAATTTTAATTAAAAAAAGCCGGCAAAGCCGGCTTTATTATCATCATTAATGGGTTGTTTGCTTTTCTTTATCCAAAAGCATCTTTATCCTTAGCTTTTCTTTTTTATATAATCTTAGCCTTAAATCAGGAACATAATTTTTATAAGCTTGCCTTACGATGTTTTTTAAAGCTTGATGTCTATTCTTAAGTTCTTTGAGATTCATACTGCTCCTTTTTAATTAAAATAAATTTAAAAAAAATTGTATTTCTAACTCACTAAACCTTAAAGCACCATCTTTTTTGCTGAAATTTTATCTTAACTTACATTGATAATTTTATACCTATTAAAAAAAAATTCTAGTATTATTTACAGTAATTAATTTAATATAATTAATATATGAGCTTCATTGAAAAAAAAGTTTTAGAAGAAATTGAATTTTATGTCACTACAAAATATTCTTGTGGCTACATAAAAGGTCAGGATGCTCAATCACTTGTTGCGACTCCCTACAAAAATGTGAATAGTAAAAATTTTCATAGTCTTATGAGTGAAGGGTTTAGGAGAAGTGGTCAGTATGTTTACAAACCAAACTGTAAGAATTGTAATGCCTGTATACCTATTAGAGTATTAGCATCATGTTTTAATGCCAGCAGATCACAAAAAAGATTAAAAAAATACCTCAATAAACTTTCAGTAAAAATATTACCCTTAACATTTAACGAAGAACATTATAGTTTATATGTTAATTATCAAAATAAAAGGCATCGAAATAATGATGGGGCTGAAGATGGCGTAGCTGACTATAATAATTTTTTAATTAAAAGTAATGTTAATTCGAAGCTTGTCGAATTCAGATTAAATAACCAACTTAAAATGGTTACAATCATCGATATTATTAATGATGGAATTTCAGCTGTTTACACTTTTTACGATTGTAGTGATCAAAAATTAAGTCTAGGCACAATGTCTATTATTTGGTTGCTGGAGTTGTGTAAAAAAGAAAACCTCTCTTTTCTTTACCTAGGTTATTGGATTCACGAAAGTCAAAAAATGAAATATAAAACAAATTTTAAACCCTATGAGTTGATGATTGAAGGTATTTGGCAGAAAGCAACGAGCTAAATAGCGTGTTACAATTTTCTTTTTTACCAAACTTTCGCTCATGAAAAATTTATATATTTTTGGTGTAGGTCTAATAGGTGGTTCAATAGCTCTTAAAGCTCGTAGTTTAAATACTTTTGATGAAATAATTGGTATTGGGCGATCTGGGGGAAATTCATTAGAAAGTCTCGTCATATCTGGTGCACTTGATTACTCATCTACAGAAATAGATAAAAATATAAATAAAGCGAGCCTAATTATTATTGCGACACCAGTGGCACAAACAAAGCTTATTTTAAAAAAAATTGAACCCTTTCTCGATGCAAAAACGATTATAACTGATGTAGGAAGTACGAAATCGATTGTTATGAGTGAGGCAAGGCTTGCTTTAAAGAATAAATTTTCTCAGTTTATTGGGTCCCATCCAATTGCCGGATCTGAAAAGCATGGAGCTTCGGCAGCAAAAAAAGATTTATTCCATGGTAAGAATATTATTTTAACTCCTAACAACAAAAATTCTTTGGAGCAAATTATAAAGCTCACAAAATTTTGGGAGTCCTTGGGTGGGTTGGTTTCAAAAATGAAAGCGGATGAACACGATCAAATATTTTCCACTATCAGTCACCTACCCCATCTACTTGCCTTTGGTTTGGTAAATCTTATTAATAATAAAAAAAATAAAGATACTTTGCTAAATTTTGCTGCAAGTGGATTTAGAGATTTCTCAAGAATTGCAGCAAGTTCTCCAGAGGTTTGGAGGGACATATCAATTCAAAACCAAAAATCAATAATTAAAGATCTAAAATTATTTCAAAAAGAAATAACTAAATTTACTATTTTTTTAGAAAAAAAGGACCAAGAAGGATTGGAGGAGTATTTAAAATTAGCAAGTAACACAAGAAAAAAATGGACTGAAGAAAGCTAAGTGGAACAAAAAAAACTAATAGCATCTCAAAGTGCCAATGGGAAAATTTTTCTACCGGGCTCAAAAAGTATTACTAATAGGGTGCTGCTTATGTCGGCTCTTTCTAGTGGTGAGACTTTAGTCGAAAATTATCTTGATTCAGATGATACCCAACAGATGCTCAATGCTCTGGAAACCCTAAATGTAAGATATAAAGTAGTAAAAAATAAGCATATATTAATAAAAGGCTGCAATCATAATTTTCCAAATAAAAAAGCTACTTTGTTCCTAGGGAATGCTGGTACAGCATTTAGGCCCATTACAGCAGTCCTTGCCGTGATTGGTGGTGAATACCATCTCAAAGGTATAAAAAGGATGCACGAACGTCCTATTAAAGATTTAGTTGATGCTTTAACGCAAATTGGTGCCAAAATTGATTACAAAGATAAGCTAGGGTACCCGCCACTTATAATATCCTCTGGAAATATTCAATGTGATAAAAATATTAAAATTAAAGGCAATGTATCAAGTCAATTTCTAACTGCGCTTTTAATTGCAGGTCCTTTATGTAATCAAAATATAAAAATTCAGATAGTTGGAAAGCTTGTATCTAAACCTTATATTGATATTACTTTGAAATTGCTCGCTCAATTCGGAATAGAGTACAAAAACAATGGATGGAAAAATTTCATCTTGAAAGCTCCTTCAAGATTCAAAGGTCCAAAAAAAATTCAAGTTGAGGGTGATGCCTCATCAGCATCTTATTTTTTTGCAGCAGGTGCAATTGCAGGTTCAGTTGAAGTAGTTAATATTAATAAATCAAGCATACAAGGAGATTTGGAATTTCTAAAGGTCATAAAAAAAATGGGAGCAAAAATAGAATACCTCTCAAATTCAATTAAAGTGTCAAAAAACCAAGGGCTCGTTGGAATGGTTATCGATTGTAAAAATATTCCTGATGCCGCAATGACTTTAGCTATTCTGGCTTTATTTTCAAAAGGAACTACAACTCTTAAATCTATTGAAAGTTGGAGAGTTAAAGAAACTGACAGAATTCTTGCAATGAAAACTGAATTAAAGAAATTGGGTGCTTTTGTTACCACCTCAAGAAGTTCAATAACAATTAAGCCTCCAAAAGTGATAAATAATAATATTACAATTAATACTTACGATGATCATAGAATGGCTATGTGTTTTTCTTTGGTATGCCTATCGAATAAAAATATCATAATTAATGATCCAAAATGCACAAATAAAACGTATCCTAATTTTTTTAAAGATTTTGGAGGCATTATTGCTTAAAAAAAAACAACCTCTTGTTATTGCAATTGATGGCCCAGCAGGGTCTGGAAAGGGGGCAGTATCTCAAAAATTATCTACTAAGCTAAATTATCATTACCTTGATTCCGGAGCGATTTATAGAGTAATTGCTTATGCAGCAAAAGAAAAAAATATTGGGTCTAGGGCTGTTAATAACTTAGTGGATTTAGTTGCTAATTCTAAAATTATCTTTACAGGGAACAATGCCTGGCTTAATGGCAATCAAATCTCAAATGGAATTAGAACTGAGTTAATAGGTAAATTCGCCTCTGAGATTGCAATGCACAATAAATTAAGAACTGCTATTCTTGATTATCAAAGAAGTTTTTGTAAGTTACCAGGTCTTGTCGCAGAAGGTCGAGATATGACAAGTGTTGTTTTTCCTGACGCTGATTTAAAAATATACTTAAATGCAAGTGTTGAGGAAAGGGCAAAAAGAAGATATAAACAATTGATATCAAAAGGAAATGATGTTAACCTGTTGGACCTTACTCATGAAATGGCAATAAGAGATTCAAGAGATAAGAATAGAGAGGTATCTCCTCTTATTATAGTAAAAGAAGCATGGATTTTAGAAACAGATGATCTCAGTGAGAATCAAACAGTTGATAAAATTTTAAGTTTGTTTAAAGAACTATAAGACCTGGTAACCCAAAATTATCAGAACATTTAAATTTACCCATCGCTAGTTGGGACTACATTGTTAAGGTTAAAAATTAATGGCAACTACAGAAGTTATACACGATAAAAATCCAGAAAGTTTTGCAGCATTATTTGAAGAAAGTATGGCGCTTAAAGAAATGCGCCAAGGTGAAATCATAACTGCCGAAGTTATTTCTGTAGAGAGTGATTTTGTTACAGTAAGTGCTGGACTTAAATCAGAAAGCATTATTAAAACAGAAGAATTTTTGGATGATAAAGGAAGTATTGAGGTTGTTTTAGGAGACCACGTAAAAGTTGCTATAGAAAAAATAGAAGATGGTTATGGCTCGACAATTCTATCCAGAGTTAAAGCAAAACAAATGCAAGCATGGATTGATCTTGAAGATGCAATGAATGATGGAACAATTGTTAATGGTTTTGTTAGCACAAAAGTTAAAGGTGGTTTAAGAGTTACAGTAAATGGAATTATGGCATTTTTACCAGGGTCTTTGGTTGATGTTAGACCTGTAAAAGATACATCCCCTTTTGAAAATAAAGAGTGTGAATTAAAAATAATAAAAATTGATCGAAAAAGAAATAATGTTGT
>ENA-OSJC01002821-OSJC01002821.1-marine-metagenome-genome-assembly--contig:-NODE-2821-length-12787-cov-3.503619_pt1 | contig 12787 bp, 5 predicted proteins | sample MGYA00237885_ERZ534234 | MGnify/ENA primary metagenome ERZ534234 (study PRJEB26413, sample SAMN06343907) | marine metagenome | isolation source: coastal waters | place: Atlantic Ocean: West Antarctic... | reverse complement strand
AGAGGCAATCGAGAAGGCCCGTACCACATTTCAATACGAAATGCGGCTATATACGCTAATGGATATTGGGCTAGTACTTCTTAATGGTTTATTGGTGGTCAGTGTTGTGGGGTTGGGAATTTATCTGTGGATTATTGGAAGCGCTAGCGTTGGTGTGGTTGCGGCAGGTGCGGCTCTTACGACCCGCATGAATGGAATGTCAGGCTGGATTATGTGGGCACTCACTACTGTGTTTCGGCAACTCGGTGTAATTCGGGAGGGCATGGAAACTATTTCATCTCCAATTGACTTGGTAGATTTGCCAGATGCAAAGCCTTTGCAGATAGAAGCCGCACACATTTCAATTTCAAACCTGACCCATAGGTATGGGCGTAATTTTGGTGGGCTTGAAGATGTCTCACTTGAAATTAAACCTGGACAGAGCGTTGGGCTAGTTGGGGCAAGTGGAGCTGGTAAATCTACACTGATAAAGCTGTTGCTGCGTTTCTACGATATTGAAAAGGGGATAATTCAGTTTGACGGTCAAAATATTTCACATGTCACCCAAGATAGCCTGCGCTTCATCGGCAGCGCCGTAAATGCCCGTACCCTTGACGTCGTTCTTCCCCTCGACGGAGTGAATCTCGATGACTTTATTCAAGTCGTCTTCTCCATCAGCTCAGACAACGACACCTTCGAGGCCTCAGTTCGTGACACCTACGGAAAGGTCATCACTGCATCTGCCACCGGCGACGTCATCTTTGGCGGAAATGGTGCCACTCTCTTCTTCTTTGGCTCAGGTGGAGTTGGCGGGAGTAACGTAAACCTCGGTGGACGCACCGAAGCAGCGGATGCCGAACCAGCCCTCCTAGAAAGCTTCATCGGTGAGATCGGAATCTTGAACACATACAGCCGCATCCTCACCACCGAGGAGATCACCGCTGCGTTCGACGTCGTCGCTACCACCACCAGCCCCCCGTCAGGGGGGTCCAATGGCATCACCACAATCAGCTACAACGGCGTTTCTGAAGTCACTCTCACCTGGAATTCCAAGTCCGGAGAGAACTACGATGCCGAATTCTCTGCGGATCTCGAAAACTGGTTCCCAATTTCGGATCCCGTTGTAGCGACCGAAGCCTCGACAACGAAGGCCTTCAACATTCCACTAAACCGTCCTAAGTTCTTCCTTCGCATCATCAAAGTCCCCGCTCCATAAACTCCGTGGCTTCCCTTCCCTTTTTCAAGAGCACCTTGTTTCTACAAGGTGCTTCTTTTGCCCTCTGGTCCTGCGCGAGCCTGCTCGCCTCAGCCGCTCCCCAGATCACCGAATTCGTCGCGATCAATGCGAACTCGCTCGCTGATGGCGATGGTAATTCAACCGACTGGATTGAAATCCACAATCCGGAGACGGAAGTCCTCGATCTTTCAGGCTACCTCCTGAGCGATGACCCGGACCTTCCTGCCAAATATTCTTTCCCCGGCGGGACTAGCATCTTAGGAGGAGAATTTCTCGTCGTCTTTGCCTCCGGAAGACTCGAAGAAAATTACACCGACGCAGGCGGAAACCTGCACACCACTTTCTCACTCAGCGGAAACGGAGAGTATCTCTCCCTGCGCAATCCTGATGGTACTCTCATCCAGGAATTCTCGCCTGAGTATCCCTCGCAATTCGAAGACATCTCCTACGGCATCGGCACCTCCACACCCGAGATTGACATCCTTGCCGCCGGGGCCACTTCGACCTGGTTTTCTCCCAGCGGCGATATCGGAAACAGCTGGCAGACACCCGGTTTCGATGATTCCACCTGGAACGCTTCCAAAACCGCGATCGGCTACGGCTCGAGCTACAATGAACTCATTGGCACCGGCGGAAACACCTCCGGTGCGATGTGGTTTGGAAACTCTTCGGTCTACCTGCGGGTTCCATTCGAAGTCACCACTTCCCTTTCCTCCCTGACGCTCAAAATGCGCTATGAGGATGGCTTCGTCGCCTACCTTAACGGCGTCCGTGTCGCTTCTGCGAATGCTCCAGACGAAGCAACACTCACCCACAATTCTACCGCCACCGCCATCCATCCGAATGGGGAAGCGCTCCTTGCGGAAACATTTTCCCTCTCCACCGCCTCTCTTGTTTCAGGCACCAACGTTCTCGCGATCCACGGGCTAAATCTCTCCAGTGCAGGTGCCGACTCCTCGGAGTTCCTTGCCCTTCCCGAACTCAGTGGAACCGAGAGCGGAGGCCAATTAAGCTACGGCTATTTCACCGAACCGTCTCCGGGAGTGGCAAACGGCCCCATCCCCCTGATCGGTTTTGTAAAAGACACCACCTTTTCCCACGATCGTGGCTACTACAGCGCGCCCTTCGACCTCTCTATTTCTACCGTGACTGGCGGAGCGACCATCATCTACACCACTGATGGCACCGAACCCTCGGAGGAAAACGGCACCATTTACACCGGCGCGATCTCCATCAGTTCTACCACCGCTCTCCGGGCCATCGCGCTCAAGACCGGCTTTCAACCGACGAACATCGACACGCAAACTTATCTCTTCGTCGATGACATCGTTCGCCAAACCAGACCCTCCGATTATCCCACCACCTGGGGCGGAGGACGCGCGGACTACGACATGGATTCTGACATCGTCGATGATCCCGCATATGCTGACAAATTCGACGAAGCCTTCGCCTCGCTGCCCACGCTCTCGCTCGTCTTCGATCCCGACTCCTTTTTCCATTCTTCCACCGGAATTTACCAAAACCCCTCCCGCGAAGGAATCGCTTGGGAACGTCCGACCTCTGCTGAGCTCATTCTCTCCGACGGCTCTGAACCAGGCTTCCAGATCGATGCCGGAGTCCGTGTCCAAGGAGGTTCGTCACGAAACACGGACACGCCCAAGCACTCCCTCTCGCTCCGCTTCCGCTCCGCTTACGGCGCCGGAAAATTGCGCTATCCGCTTTTCAAAAACACCCCCGTGGGAGAGACCGCCGTCGAGGCATTCGACGCCCTCCAACTCCGCCCGGAATACAACTTTGGCTGGATGCACCGGCACTGGTATCAGTGCGACCACGCCCTTTATGGCCGCGACCAATGGACCAGCGACCTTTTCCTCAAGATGGGTCAAAATGGCTCCCACGGCCGCTGGACCCATCTTTTCCTCAATGGAATTTACTGGGGCCTCTACGACCTCCACGAACGCCCTGATGCCGATCACATGGCGAACTACTTTGGCGGAAGTGATGATGACTACGACACCGTTAATTCTTCCTCTGCGACTAATGGCGACCTCGTCGCCTTCAACCAAATGATGAATATTGCTTACGGAAATATCGCGAGTTCCGGGAGCTACGCCGCCATCCAGCAGTATCTCGATCTCGATGCCTTCATCGACTACATGGTCCTCAATGCCTACATCGGAAACCGCGATTGGGATGGCCACAACTGGCGTGCCGCCCGCAAGCGCGAACCCGGCGCTCCCTATCTCTTCTTCCCTTGGGATTCTGAGTTCGCGGTGACCAATGTGGGAGGCGGTGCCTTCCCGAATCCACCCGATTTCTTCAGCACGAGTCTCGCAACCAACGTTCTAGGCAAGAACGGCAACCGTCGACCCACCGGACTCCAACGTCGACTGGCTCTCAACGTGGAATATCGCCTCCGCTACGCCGACCACGTGCGTGCTCACTTTTTCAATGGCGGCCCTATGAGCCCCGCGGTCTCCGAGGAAACCTGGACCACCCGCGCCACTCCGATGAACGATGCCCTCATCGCGGAATCCGCGCGCTGGGGAGACTTCCGCCGCGATGTCAGTTCCGGCCGCTGGACCTCAAGCCAATTTGATCTCTACACGCGCGATGATCACTACACCCCGACGAATGACTGGCTCATCGGAACCTATATTCCGCAGCGAACCAACATCGTTCTTTCTCAGATGCGCGCGGCCAATCTCTACCCGGACACCGACGCGCCGGACTTCTCCCAGCATGGCGGCAGCATTGCCTTGGGATCGAACATCACCGTCACCGGGCCTGCCGCCATTCATTACACCATCGATGGTTCCGACCCCCGTCTCACCGGCGGAAACATCAATCCATCTGCCACCATGATTGCCTCCGGAGGAACTCTCTCCATCGCCCAATCGCTCAATCTTCAGGCCCGCTCCCGCGCAGCCAACGGAGAGTGGTCCGCCCTCACGCAGGCAAACTTCACTGTCGGCGCAAGTGACCTCGTCATCAGCGAGATCATGTATCAACCCTTAGTTGAACCTCTTGCCGAGTTCTTGGAAATTACCAATACCGGAGCCGCCAATGTTTTCCTAGCCGGCCTTCGTTTCACCAATGGCGTCGCCTTTGATTTCGACCTTCACTCATCGCTCGCAAGCCTCGCCGCCGGCGCTCGTTTACTCGTCGTGCGCGATCTCGTCGCCTTCCAGAGCGTCTACGGAAATACTCACAACGCCATCATTGCCGGCTCCTTCCAGGAGAACACTGGTCTTTCCGACAAGGGTGAGCGGCTCACTCTTTCGGACGCCAATGATGTCGTGATCTTCACCGTGCGCTACGATGATAAAGACGACTGGCCGGAAGAACCAGATGGCAATGGACAATCCCTCGTCTACGCCGGAGGAAACTCCGAATCCGCCCAAAGCTGGCGCCCTTCCTCCGCAATCAATGGCAATCCGGGCAACTCCGACTCCACCCCCTTCACCGGCGGATCGCTTCTCGCTTACGCCCTCGTTGGTGAGCCTACTTTGAATCCCACTTTGCTCGGATCGACCTTCAACTACGTCACGAATCTCACCGCTGATGATGCCCTTATCCAAGTGCAACGATCGTCCGACCTCGATACTTGGGAAGTCGTCGATCTCACCACTCAGACTCAGGTTCTCAATGCCGCTGCAGGAACCCGCACCTTCACCATCTCCCTACCGCAGGGAACAACAGGCTTCGCCCGCGTGATTGTGGTCCAACGATGAGATATTGAGAGACGGGATCAGCCGTGTTGAACGCGCTACCCTTTTTCTCGTTCCTAGGGCTTGCGATAAGAATTCGTAGAGGTGGAAGTCCTAGGGGCTCCTCCTGGAGGTGACGCGACAAAGCTTGCGGTATAGCTCTGGCCGGAGACGAAGCTGCTATTGCTAAAAGAGATCGTCGCGGTGCCGCCTCTCGGTCCATCAATGGCCCACGCAACGACGATTCCAGTAACATTTCCAACCTTTATATTTGAGGCAAGGTTCGCCATCGGCGGACCATCGGTAAAGCTAAAGACGAAGCCTGCTGCCGGGGATCCGGTGCCGGGGGTCTCGCCACCACCGCCGCCAGGTCCTCCGCCGCCAGGTCCTCCGCCACCAGGTCCGCCGCCACCAGGTCCTCCCGGGCCGCCGCCAGCTGCGGTGCTAAACTCGGTCGTGTCATAGGTAGCGAGATCGGTCTGCTCGATGCGGTAGAATTTTTTCGAAATGCCCGACTCAATCACGGCGACCTCTCCAGAAGTCGCGGTCAAAGAAATAGCGTCGACCGTCCAGTTTTCGAGATCGGTGCTGGTGTCGAGTTCGTATTGCCCGCCTTCCTTACCGTTCCACACGATAGTGACTTCATCGTTTTCCTGATCAATCTTGGCCCCACGCAGAGTCAGAGGAATGTCAGCCGCTCCGCCGAAGACTTCTGTGACCGTCTCGGCGATCTCGGTCACGCCGGAAGCGCGAGCGGCATCACCAAAATAGTTGTAGGCAAGATTGTAGGGATAAATGGGAGTGCCATCTTCCTTTACGGAGGTGAAGTAGGCCCAGGTTCCGCCCGGGAACTCAGGAGTAACGCAGTAGCGGACATTCTGCTCGTTAAGATCAAAATCAATTCCCTGGGTCAAACCAAGATGACCTTTATATGCATAATCCTCCATATAGTGCCCCAAAACAAAAGTGGAGGAAACTGCGGGACCATAAAACTGCGCTGTAATCGCAGTGGAATTACGAAAACCCTCGGAGACAACCCACCGGGGAAAGTTAATACGTCCGGTGGCAGCGAGATTGGAGGACCCATTCGAGCCATCGCGCTTCTGATAGCCGGAAACCATAAGACGAACATCACTCATCGCATCATCAGGATCGCCGTAGCCGTATGGACCATACATTGGGAGGCCGTCATTTGCCCAGGCGATAATCGGACTGTGCTGGCCGTTGAAATTTTCCGTGTAAGGACTCGCTCTGCCAACTCCTTGATAAACAACGCTGGCATCGTAATCGACAGAGTCACCGAGTGTGTGGCGAAGTGCCACGGGACTGGCGTGATAGTGAAAGGCCTCCATTGCCTGGTGGGCATTACCGGCATCGAAGGTGACGCCTTCATTGGTGAAGGCATCGCGATTCCAGTAGCCGTCACCTCGATTTTGATTCGTAGGTCTTTGGTCGCCCCCTGCCGAGGTATCGTATGAAAAGGTATCGCTGGTGTTAAAAAGAGGAACGCCATCAACGAAGAGGCCGCATGTCCCGATGTTTGAGGGAGTCCGGGTCGCGGGCGCGTAGCTCTCGGGGTAATCTGTTACGCGGGGGAAGCGGTAAAGAATGGCGGCATTTCCGGGGAAAGACGGAAAGGTTGTTGTCTGGGCGCTATTCAAGAACCATGGACCCATCGTATTCGTCGCCAATCCAGTGGACTTAATATAAACGTAATCATCCGAGTAAGAAATTCCCTGCACTCCGGCATAGACGGGAAGGGGCTGATCACCGACGATGACGCCATCGTAATCTGCCGAATCCCAAGTGGTGAGTGAGGAGATCGCTCCGCCGCCACGCTCGAGGGCTTCATCTTCTTGAGTGGCAAAAATGCGGGCGTAGCTACCGGATTCGGCGGTGTGCCAAGATGAGAGGAGCGGCTCGGCGGTGGCAGAGGAAGTCACAAGGGCCAAGAGAGCGGCCTGGCAGAAGATGATCGGGGAGGAGGATCGTTTGTTCATAAGCATGGGATAGAAGATCTATACCTATCGTGAACTCCGTGTGTGGAGAACAGGTGAGATTTGTAAAGACTTGGTAAAGAGCTACCCCTCGGTTTTGAAGGTAATTTTTCGAGCCACTTGATCAGAAATGGGGACATTATAAGTCTGGCTCCACCTTTTCGTGGCTGGGGTCGTAATCGGTCTGCCAGAAGTCTTTTCCGTGGACGCTTTGGTCGAGTTTTTTCCATCGATGATGAGGGAAAAATGATGGAGCAGGTGATGTGCGGGTGCTCCTGATCGTCCGAGATTGTTTCGCGAAAAAGCGCGGCCTCATTTCCACGATCACTGATGCCGCCGCATTCGCATCAGCATACTGGCCACCTCCGTGAATCTGAACAAGCCCCGGAAACTTTGCCCTCCCTTGAGAAAACCGTAAATCGCAGGAGACTTGTAAGAATTAGTAAATGGTGACGTTCTATTAAAATGGTTCGTCCTAGAATCACCTTCCTTCTTTTTCTCATCTTGGCCGGGGGGCTTCGAGCTTCCCCAAATGGTGACATCCTTAAGGTGTTTCAGACCAGCTGTGTCAAGTGCCACGGGAAAGACGACAAAGTAAAAGGAAAGGTCAATCTCCTGGAGATTCACAGTCTCGATGCGCTCAAAAAAAATCCCCAACTCTTGGGTAAAATCGTCGAAGCCATCGACTTCGAAGAAATGCCCCCCGAAGACGAGCCCCAGCTTGCACCCGAGACGAGAAAGGACCTCCTCACCAGTCTCGAAGACTTGCTCGATGAGTCACTCGCCGAATCCAAAGTTTACCCCAAGGCCCCCATCCGCAGGATGACGCGTTTTCAATACAACAACGCCGTCACCGATCTCTTCAATCTAAATTGCACCGTCTTTACTCTCCCGGAGCGCATGATGCGCGACCACAAAAACTACTTCAAACCGGAGACCGAAAAAATGGCGCCCATCGTCACGGTCGGAAATCGTCCTCTCGGAAAATCGCAAATGATCGAACCCCGCCTGGCGGGCGTCACCGCCTTCCCGCAGGACCTCCGAGCCGAACACGGCTACGACAACCAAGGCGATCATTTGTCCCTCTCCCCTCTCCTGATGGAGGCCTTTTTAAAACTGGGTCAGTCCATCGTTCAAAGTGCCGACTTTAATCCCAGGCGCGTGGGAATTTGGAAATCATTCTTCGCTCCTCCGCGCGAAAACGAAGACCTCAGTAAGGTCGTTACGGAGCGACTTCAGTCCCTCCTCAAAAAAGCCTTCCGCCGTCCGGTCAATCCCGCGGTGTTAGATCGCTACTCCAACTACGTGCTCAGCCGAATGGAATTAGAAGCCGACTTCACCAGCGTCATGAAGGCAGTTTCGGCTGCCGTCATTTCCTCTCCCAATTTTCTCTATCTCTACGACAGCACAAGCGAAGGAGAAGAAATGGGCCGTGTCGATGGATTCGACCTCGCCTCCCGGCTCTCTTTTTTCCTTTGGGGAAGCCTCCCTGATGACGAACTTCTGAAACTCGCCGAGTCGGGTAAACTTTTAAAAGAGGAAATCCTCACCGCCCAACTCGATCGCATGCTCAAGGATCGCAAAATAAAGCGCTTCTGCGATAGCTTCCCATCCCAGTGGCTCCAGCTCGAACGCATCATTTCCTCGGTTCCTGATCCCAAGAAATTTCCTAAATTCTACTACTCCAAATATCGCACCAGCATGCACATGCTCATGGAGCCGCTCTTGCTTTTCGAAACAGTCCTCATCGAAAACATGCCCATCACGCAGCTCCTCGATTCCGATTTCACCTACCGCTCCGGACATCTGGAAGACGCCTATGGAAAATTGGGTGAGGTCGGGAAAAAGAAAAAGGGCCAGGTCGGAGCAATGGCCTTCCACCGGGTTCCGGTGAAGGATCGACGCAACGGCGGAATCATCACCAACGCCGCCGTCATGACAATGACCTCCGGACCCGAGCGCACCCAACCGATCACCCGTGGCGCGTGGCTGGCCGGCGTCATTTTTAACAATCCCCCGGAACCGCCTCCGGCAAACGTCCCCGCCCTCGGCGAAAAACCAAAAGATGGTGAGGAACATCTCACTCTTCGGGAGCGCCTCTCGATGCATCGCGAACGCGCCGATTGCCGGGGCTGCCACGAACAAATCGACCCCTTGGGCTTCGCCCTCGAGAACTACAACGCCATCGGAAAATGGCGTAAAAAATACGAGAACGGCCGCGACGTCGACATGCAGGGCACGCTATTTCGAAAGCACGACTTCGAAAACGTCACCGATTTTAAGGACGCCATTCTCGCTGAAAAAGACCGCTTCGCCCGCGGCCTCGCCGGCCACCTTTTATCATTCAGCCTGGGCCGGGAACTCGGCGTGGCCGATGCCGTGATCCTCGATGAGATCGCCGATGCCACCGCAAAGGATGGCTATCGCTTCAAAACTCTGATACGGGAAGTGGTGAAAAGTGAGCCCTTTCTCACCAAGTCGAATCCCAAAACAAAAGCCAGCCAATGAGACGAACATCACGACGTGACTTCCTTCGCGGCTTCGGCGGTGCCGCCTTGGCCCTCCCATGGCTGGAAAGTATCGCGGCTCCCGTTAAATCCGCTCAAGTGGCCAAACGGATGGCACATTTTTACGTCCCCATCGGAGTGGTGCGCCGTGGCTTTTTCCCGGGAGAAGCGGATGACATCATCCCAAAAGGGAATCTCGGAAACGTGATGAAGTCTCTGGGAAAACAGAACCCAAACTACTCCGTCTCGAAGCTCGATCGCCTGACGCCCACGATGCAACCCTTGGAAGCCTTCAAGGATCAGATCAACCTCATCACCGGAATGGACCGGACCTTCCAGCAGGGAACCGATGTCCACGCCCAGTGCGCATCCTGCTACCTTAGCAGTGCCCCTCCCTACACCATCAAGGGAACCGCCTGGCCTCTCGATCGAACCCTCGATCATCTGGTCGCCGATGTCGTGGGCCAGAAAACCCCTTTCCCCACCTTAGAGTTCAGCTGCAACAGCCACCAGGACAACAAGGAATCGATCTACTTCGATAACATCTCTTGGTACGGCACCGGACACGTCGCACCCTCGCTTCGCGATCCTCGTAAAATGTATCATCGTTTGTTTTCAACCCGAGAAATCGAGAAATACCGTGATGTCACCGATTTGGTTCTCGAAGATGCCCGCTCCCTAAAACGCGATCTCGGTTACGAAGACGGGCAGAAATTTGCCGAGTATTTCGACTCCATCCGCGCCATCGAAACGCAAATGGATCGCCTCGAAAAAATGAAAAAAGAGCTCGCAAAAGTGACCTTCGATGAACCCCCGGAAGCCTACTTACCCCGTGGAGAATACATCCGCCTAATGGGCGACCTCATGCTCGTCGCTCTGCAAACCGGCCTCACCAATGTCACCACCTTCATGGTCGGTCCCGAACGATGGGACACGCCCTACAAATTTGAAGGCCTCTTTGATAAACCAAAGAGCCACCATCAGATGTCGCACAATCAAACGAAGATGATCGATGACCTCCTGAAGGTCGACCGCTTCCACATGGAGCAATACACCTATCTCCTCGAAAAAATGGCCGCGATGAAGGAAGCCGATGGCACCTCGCTCTTGGACAACACCCTCTTCACTTACGGCTCCGGTCTCGGTGATGGTTCGACCCACCAATACAACGACCTCCCGATCATCGTCGCCGGTGGTGGCGCTTCCACGAAGTCAGGTCAGCACATCAACATGGCCGAAGGCACCCCGCTCGCCAACCTCTGGCTCACCCAAGCGCGCATGATGGGCGTCGAGACAAAGCGCTTCGCCGATAGCACCGCCGAAATTGGTGCTATAAAAACAGGCTAATTATGGCGCGGCCAAACCCTTCTTCACCATTTCTTCCTTCGATAACCGTGGCCGTACGCGAGCCGGAGTAGGAAGTCCCGTGCTCCGATCAAATTCATCCGCCGTCCTCAATTCCGGAACATAATCGCCGGTCTCTTTGATCCACGTATCCAGTTCCCCTCTCAACTTTTTCAACACCTCCGCATGCGCCGGATCATCAATGAGATTCATCGTCTCATGAATATCCTTCGAGGCATGATATAATTCTTCCTTCGGTCGCGGATTCACAAAATAAACCGACTGTACCGCCGCCAACTTTCCTTCCGTATGAAGCTTGATCATCGCTTGAAAGGTCGGTGAACGCACCCCATCCGCCGATGGCGTCAGTGCCAAATCAGGATAGGAATTACGAATATACTTAAACTCTTTGTTCCGCACCGCACGTGAGTGCGCCTCGTAGTCGTGCCAATTCTGTTCGGCGATCACGACGTCCCGAATCTTCGCCTTCGGGTCCTTCAAGATCGGGAGAAAGCTCTTTCCCTGAAAAGAAATTCCCACTTCAAGATGGGCCAACTTTAAAAAGGTAGGCGCTAGATCGAGCGAACTCACCAAGCTCTTCGTCTGAACCCCGGCTTTCACCTTCGCCGGCCAGCGCACAATGAAGGGCGTCTTGATTCCCGAGTCATAAATCGACGTCTTATCCCGCGGAAAAGGCCGCCCATTATCAGACATAAAAACGACCATCGTCTCCTCCTCAACCTTCTGCGCCGCAAGCTCCTTCATCACGAGCCCGACATATTTATCGAGCCGGCGAATCTCATCGTAGTAAAGCGCATAGTCCTTACGAACTTCCGGCGTGTCCAAATGGTAGGGCGCCAAGCGCACCTTCGCCAGGTCCGTCCCATTCGGAATGATGTTCTCGTGATAAGGTCGATGCGGATCAAGCGCAGCCAACCAAAGAAAAAAGGGCTTCTCTTTCGGCCGATCTTTCAAAAGAGGAACCCACTCCGTGCAACCAGACTGCGCTTCACCTTCCATCGTCTCGATGAATTTTCCCTTCTGACCTTCAGCTCCCGTCGGTAGCTGGAAACCAGAGGTGTCCGTTTCACGAATGACATCAAAGCGATCTCGCGCCGCATCTCCAAGGTGCCATTTTCCCGCCGCTGCCGTCCAATAGCCCGCCGCCTTGAGCTTTTCCACAAAGGTCACTTGATTCGCTGGTAGCGGCCAGTGGAGTTCCTCCGCATGCGTGTTGTGAGGATAGCGCCCCGTGATGATCGAGCAGCGCGATGGTGAACAAGACGACGCCGTCAAAAAGGCATTATGAAACAACATCCCTTCACCCGCCAAGCGATCGATGTTCGGCGTCGAGACATTCGGATTCCCATAAACTCCCGAATCATCCCAAGCCATGTCATCAGCAATAATAAGCACAATATTCGGCGCGGCCTGCACGGCTCCAACGACAAGCAAAAATAGTAACAGGATCACGGCGTTCATCTCCAGAAGCATAAGAAAGCCAACGACAGACTCAATCCTCACTTTTCCCCAATCCCCAGCGGGGCTCCACACGAGAACTAAGTTGGGCGATACGGTGATCGCCACTCCTTGGCGCTAACGCAGACCCAGAGGCCTCAAGGAGCGGCAGCCGGAACGAAGTGTAGATAGGAAGACGATAGAATCCTAATTTTCTAAAGTTGTCCGGCCCTATACTTGGGGAAACGGCCTTTCTCTAATTATAAGAGTCCACTTCAAAAGAACACTTTGAGAAATTCGGACCTTTCCTGCGTGTCAAAAATTCGTATGTTAGTGGGTGATCACTCATGAACGCCAAACTGAAGATCCACCTACGCATTTTTGCTGCCTTGGTCATCGTAACTGCCATTATCTACTACGTCAGCTCCGCACCACCCACCGAGGAAAAGGAATATCTCGACGATGACTTTAAGGTGCTGGAAGAAATGAGAGACGACAGCTCTCATTTCTTGGGAACGATTAAATCCACCGCGATTCCTTTCGTCATCACGCTTC
>ENA-OSJC01002820-OSJC01002820.1-marine-metagenome-genome-assembly--contig:-NODE-2820-length-12793-cov-3.106401_pt1 | contig 12793 bp, 10 predicted proteins | sample MGYA00237885_ERZ534234 | MGnify/ENA primary metagenome ERZ534234 (study PRJEB26413, sample SAMN06343907) | marine metagenome | isolation source: coastal waters | place: Atlantic Ocean: West Antarctic... | reverse complement strand
GAGAGCAGCCTCAACCACCTTTTTATTACCGCCTGCTTCTTCTATTGATGCGATTAACCTATTTATTTGACCTGCACGTTCAGGGAATGCTGCGTTTAAAGATTCCGCATATTGCGTTAGTCTACTAGACATACTCTTTAAGGTTTCAGGAGTCATACCATCTTGTCGAACTGCAGACGCAAAACCATTGATAACATCTGTAATCATATAATCTGCAATAGGTTTAGGATCTACTACCTGTTCAAGTGCGGTCTTCATGTTTAAAACGGCGTCAGCGTTATTACCCTGTAGAACTGCAGTAACTAAAGAACGTGAGTCCTCCATAAATCCAGCTTGGCCTGTACCTCGTGTAAGTACGGGCTGATACATATCTCCAAAGTCTTGAACCGCTCCACCAGACCGCCAAATAGGTGCGTAGGTGGTTGCGTAATAGTCATAAGCTGCCCTAGCAGCATTCGCCGCATCAGGGTCTGCGTTCTTAGCTACCCAATCAACCTGCAAATCAATAGCTTTTTTGACTTCTATAAGTCTTTTAGCAACGGCAACATCGTTACGCCCGTATGCTTGCTCAATTAAGTTTGATATCTCAGGACGTACTCGTGTATACAAGGTACGGAAGTCTACTCCGCCCTCTAGTAATTCAGCGGCGAGATTAGAACCGTCAACAACAGAAGTGACATCCTGCCTAACACCGAATGGCACATCCGCACCTTCTTTTACTACTTCTCGTGGTTTTAAAGCTAAACGTATTGTATTTATAAGCTCTACGCTCTTTGTCCGTGTACCGCTTGAGTCTAATAAATCTATTTCTTTAATGGCATCATCAACAGCAGTGGCAAATCCATCATAATCAAATGGTGTGCCTTCAGGAACATTTAGATATAGATCGTCTTTTGTTTTGGTCATGGTTTCTTTGGCTGTCATTAAACCAGAACGGATTTCTTCAAAAGAAGCCTCTTTACCCGTTACAATATTTGTACCTGTGACATCCTCTAGTCGGCTTATAGTACCACCAATTTCTAAATCTGCATTTTTTATGTTCTCCACTACTCTCTGAGCGGCTCCGTCAAAGGTATTTTGTGCGCCAGTAGCGCCTGCTTCTGCGGTTTCAATTGCTGCACGAGCATCTGTTGCCAATTCATCTGCAGATCTTGCAATAGTACCAACCTGGTCAGTAGCTGTATCTCCACCCACTTGGGTGAGTAGAGCATCCATTTGGCCTTGTAATTCTTTCGCAGGAGCTTCTGATTTAGCAATAGTACTTTTCGCCTCGGCCCCTTTTTGTATTTGTCCTGATCTAACCCCTGAGATCTGAATTATGTCTTCTGGGTCTGTAGTGCCTTTAAGAAGAGCCGAAATAGTATCAAGGGGTACTTCTACTTCCGCAAGATTGGTAAGCTGCGGCACAAGTAGTACTTTGTTTCTTTCGATAATCTCAGCAATAGCAAGTTTAGCATCTGCAATTTGTTTTTTTGTTGAAGTTAAATCAATTCTAATAAGGCTATTGGAGATTTCTTGGTAGATTCTACTTTCAATAGCGGCTTCAGACGCCAGACTTAAAAACGGAGAGATTACAAATTTAGATGCCATTTTAGCAATCTGGACTGCGGTTAAACCAATTGTAGCCAAGGTGCTATTTAGGATCATGCCTTCAGTCAGAGTATTAAACCTCTGCTCTAATATAGCATCTGCTTCACTGTCTCCTAAGTCAATTCCTCCAGCAATTGGGAAAAAGGCTGGTTGGTCACCCTTTCCGACAAACATAGTGCCTTCCTCAGTACCTACGGTAGCCGAAGCGCCTAGATCCCCTCCTAAAAGGACACCGAACCCACGGATTACCTTGGGCATGTTTTTCACAATCTGTTGTGCTGCAGCGCCACCAGTAAATGCCATAGCAACTGCAGGGACCGCATCAGTTAAGATGGTATCCACAATACTATCGCCAGTATCAATCTTAGGAGTTAATGGTTTAACAAAATCTACTGCACCTTCTACGCCTAATTTCTCTACTCCAGCGGCTCCAGCTTCTACAAAGTCTGCCAGGCTTTCACTTCCACCTAGTATTAACTTACTGGTAGTAGATACATTTGCTTCTGTATCATCAAATGCTGTGGAAGCTCTTTCCATATCCCCAGTTATAAGACCCGCCAGCATGTCAGTGGCATTATCAAACATACCATTTTTGCCAAACATCTTTTGATTGGGTCGGGGGATGTACTCTCTACGTCCAGTTTCAGGGTCATTATAAACAGCATAGCCAATAAAACCTAAAGGAGGCTTAGTAACATTATCACCCTCTATAATAGAATTGTATTGTTCCATAGCTTCAGAAAAGTTTTTGCCTTCGTACATCTGTGTACTAATAGCATCAGTTGGTTTAGCCGCAGGTTTAGTGTCTGTTTCTGATATAGCAGGATTACCATACTCATCTTCTTCATCGTCTGCCTCACTGATTATAGGATTACCATACTCATCAAGTTCTGGTTCCATTACATTTCCCCTGCTATTTTGCTTAATGGTGTTTTTCTTAATTTTCCATCTTTGCCACGGTAAAGTACTCCAGGGCCTAATGCTTTGTATCCCTCATCGTCATTAATAATTACAGGGTCTGTTGAGGCTTTTGGTTTCTTATATGGAGTCTGTGACCAAGTGTAGGCATCACCAAGGTTAATTTTTTTGGAATAATCTTCCGCTGTCAGGCCCATGCCATCAAATAGACCGTCTTCACTTCTTCTAAGAATCTTTATAGCCTGATTAGAATTAAAGTTCATAATCATCTCAGATGTTTTAGCTACTACGGATGCTGCTTGTTCTCTCAAGTTTGTAGTAAAGGTTTGGTAATCTTTTCCTGAATCAATGGCTTTTATAGCATTATCAAAGTCTTTATTAGATAAGCCTTGTCCTGACTGTCCCATTGACGATGCCGCAAAACTAAACGCCAGCTTGATCTTTTCAGCTTGGAATAGATAAGCAAGACGTGCTTTCTTATCCACACCATCCGGCATATTCCTTTGTAATACGTTTTCTAATTCCATAAACGCCTGTGCTGGGTTATCAATAATGTCCGAAGCCTTTGCTGGGTCATTAAAGGTTTTAAGAAAAGCATCAGCCTCTAAAGCAAGTCCTTGTAGGAACCGTGGAAGATTTCCACCAACAGTAGTCAGTATAGTTGGATCTCCACCCAAAGCAGGATTGACCATATCATCTAATTTTTTAGCAGATCTTAATGTAGAAGACATGGCAGTGCGCTGTTTGCTGAGAGGAACAACAGTAGCTTGGTCTACCTTAACTACATTATCAAACAGTGCGTCATTAGCCTCTCTACTAATAATCTTCTCGCCCTCAATAGGTTTTACTATTTTGGTGGGGTTACTTAAATCAACCCACTCGTTATTTTGGTTCATTTTTGCTGTAACTGTTTTAGGTAACCCATCTTTGCCCGTAACTTTTATAAAGAAGGTATCGCCGTCACCAATTGGTACGCTTTCTGCATTTCTGTTAGCAAGTAACGTCTGTAACTGAATAATTCTCTCAGAAATAAGGGTAGGATGAGTATCAGCACGATCAATAATAGTCTGTATCGTTGCTGTTTTTACATCGTCATAATCTGCAATATTGAAAGGTTCTGCTTTTCTTGAATTTTTCTCTACGATGGCTGCTTGTTTTTCAACTGCCGACCAGTCAGAGCCGACTATTATTCCGTTAAGTTTGTCTATATTTTCCCCTGCTAGACTTCTTCTAAAATCTTTTTCTTCTTTCAAAGTTAAATCTGTTCCTGCTTTTTGAAGTCTCTCTTTTTCCGCAGTTAGTAATGCCTGATCTTCCGCACTTAAAGGTATCCCTCCAGATTTTAGTTCTATTTCATAAAGTCTAATAGTAGTTAAATCCTTCATCTGAGAAACATCTAACTTAGTAGCTTGTTGCCCATAGGCTTTAACCTCTACGCCGGAAGTAGTTATAGTTTCACTAGGCTTCAAAGGCACATTAGATGGTGTGCGTTCTCCTGTTTTTTCATCATAGGTAAACGAGCTAGACAAAGGCGCACCGGCTTCCATCATGTCTTCTGCGGATTGTCCAAAGCTTTGATTTTCAAACCTGCCATCTTTGTCTTTTGAGGAAATAGCTTCAAGATCATCCATTTCAATTGGGTTACCATTTTTAAACTTAGTGGCGTCCTTCCCGCCGCTTCTTGATGATTCCAAAGGTGCATCAATAGGCCGGTTTTGGGGTAGGTCCGGTCCCTGGAATGAAAGTGTTTCGCTCTGTGTTGGGAACGCCAGACTACCATTGTCCACCATTGATTTAGCCATACCCATTACGGCATCTACATCGCCGTCAAAGATGGAAAGCTGTCCGTAAAAGTATTCAACCGCACCAGCATTTGATTTATCACCTGAAAAAGTAGTCGCTAACATCTGAGCGGCGGTTTTCATCTTTTTGTCTTTTGCTTCTTGAGCAGCGGTAGCCGTGGCTATTCTTTTCCGTTCTTCTTTTTCCTCTTTCAGCCGAAGCTTTTCTTCTTCTTTTTCGTCACGATCATCCTGCATCATGTCTTTAGCAATGATGTTGGCAAAATTAGCAAAGCCTTCACCAATACCGTTATCTTGTTTTTTATAATAACTAACTTTACCAGACTTAACGTCTGCCATTTGGCTACGAAAGCTCATCAGAAACCTCCTCTTCAATTTCCACATCATCTGGCATTTCAGGATCTTCAACATCGCCAAGCATTGCTGCTTGCTCATCTTGTCCTGCAGTTTCCACTTCACCGTCACCAGGACGTTCCATGAGGCCACCCATCTCAGGGACTTCTGTTATTTCTTCTAGTATTTCTGGGGGCAATTCCTCGGCATCAACCTCATCGTCAATGATGCCCAGCGCCAGTTTAAGGCTAGTAGGGGTGACCTTAATACGGTCAGCGTCACTAATACCCATGTCGTACTTAATCTCAGCTTCATCAGCGAGTATGCCAACATACCGGGCTAGTGGTCCTGCCATTAAGATGGCTAAATCTATTGAAAATTTCCCACGGCTTACGCCTTGCATCAGAAGTGAGGCTACAACAGTTACTACCTTTGCATCGATACCCAGCAGAGCATACACCAGTTCTAGTTCTTCTGGCTCTTGCATTTTAGTAATAAGGTAATCAACACCCTCATCATATTCAGTAATATCTGGTGGTCTATGCCAAGGGTAGTTTCGTGTGTCTGCAGCGTAATTAGCGCCTGCTATAGGAGCCTCAAGCTTCTTCATCTACTGTCTCCTTTTTCTTATCATCTCCCATCATCTGCTCTTCTAATTCATCGAAGTAGTCAGGGGTGTGGAATATGCCTTCTTCACCAAGCTCGTTGGTAGCAGCAGGAGTTTTACCGTTCATAAAAGCCTTGATTGACTTCTTTACCGCATCTTCAAATTTCATTGGAGTTCTCCATAAGTTACCATCAGATAACCATCAGGGCTTACGGTCACCGCTTTTGGGTGGGTTTTCTGTACTTCTTGGGCAATGACACCAACGGTTGGGTACTTATCCCAGCCAATAGCTTTAGCCTTATCGTTCCAATCCCAGGTGTAGTACTTGATGCTATTTATCGTATCATAGTAATCAATATTGGTTTTCATCCGTGCATCAGATCCTCTTGTAATATAAGCAGCACCTAGAGTGAACAGACCATTGATGATGTTACTACTATTACTGCTACCACCAGAACTTGATTGGGCTTGTGCCGCCATCGTAGCCGCTAGGATTTTAGCATCCCTGTCACTCTCAGCGTTCCAGCCTTTGAACACATAGTCCAACATGTTATCGACACGATCCCACATCCTGGTCATCGCCTCACTAGATACGTCTAGAGTGTTCTGTACGTCTGTGGTGTGCGCCTCAAAAGCCATTTCAGAATTAGCTGTGGCTACTGACTGACGCCATTTAGCGTTTGCCATATCTAGATTGTATTGCATGTCGGCATAAAACTCTTGCCTAGACTGCTCTAGTATTGCGTTAGACTCATTAGCATCATTAGTTTCAGACACGTTAAAACGCTTCATTGCATTAATTTGTTCAGTATTGTGTGTACTAATTTGTGCAGCCAAGTTGGAATAAAACTTAGCCATATCGTTAGTCTGTTCAGCACTGAATAGGCGTGAAGCGTTTAATGCTGCCTGGTCGCTAAACAGAGCGTCTACCATTGATTGTGTGTTTATGACTTCAGCTTGCTGTTCATTGGTAAGATTTTGTAAGTTCATTTCTAGGAAAGCTTTAGCATTTTGTACTGCAGAAGCCTGACGGGCATCTAAATTAGAAACCTCAAACTTTGCCAAAACATTTGCTTTGTTGATGATAGATTGCTGTTTGTTATCTAAATTTTTTGTGGTGAGAGTTTGGTAAAAGGTACTCTCTTTTTCTGCTACACCGAGCATACTTTCCATGATGGCATTAGACATAGCAGCAGTTGCAGCAGTCCCTGTGATACCAGAGAAGGCAATTGTCTTTGATACATCTCTGGCTAAAGCTTGCGCCCAAGGGGGAATTACAGGATCACCATTCGAATTTTTGAACTCTGCAGCGATAGTTTTCATCTGCCATAGTAACGATGTTTTACTGTCTACGAAGTCTTTGCCTTCACGAGTTAGTTTATCAGCCAGAAGTTTGCCTGCTACTGTGCTAGTATCAATCATAGTTGATATATTGATCGATGCGTAATCGTTAAGGGCATCGCCGGTAACATTGGCTGTACCATCAGCATTTGTACCTGTGGCAGATCCTGTTATGTCAATCTGTTCAGCAATTACTAAGTCATCATCAGTGATCGTACCAGTTACCGCATCTACAGTAGTAGCGTCTGTTCCAAGTAAATCCGCTGTAGTGGATGTTTCATAGCCTGTAGCACCAGGATTAGCATCGGCTTCTGCAAGCGCCACATCAGTATCCGCAATTTGTTCAGGAGTATAACCTAAGTCACCAGGAAGGTCATAGCGTGGATCACTTGGGTCTAAAGTAGTCCCGGCTTCATCAGGATCTATATTTATACTATCTAACTTGTCTGATAGAAGAGCGCCATTTTCAGACATCCACTTCTGTGGGTCATCAATGATAGTTTGTATGTCAGCATTACTGCCTGCCATACCAGCATCAACAGCCATCTGGAGTATCTGATCTGCAGAATATTCACCTGTACCACCACCACCGCCAGCAGCCCCAGTTGAAGCTTGGGCGTTGTCTACGCCTTCTTGGATGATAGCATCAGCATCATCGTTATTGCCTAAAGCTTTTTGTTCATCGGCTTTTATTTGGTAGCCTGTCTTCCCGGTTCCCTCAACTATTTGTGCAAGCTTATCAAGGATCTTACCGTCCTTCTCAATAATCTCATAAGGAAGACCTAAGAAGTTATAGGTGTACATCATACCATCAGCATTAGTGTATGTCTGCTTACCGTCAGTAATCGGACCGATCTGTGTATCTGGGTCTAGTCCGTTAGCCCAGCCAGCAAGTTTGCCAATAATACCGATAGGGCTGACAAAGCCTAATGCTTTAGCAACACCTGTTGGGGCCGCTCCAGTAACTATGTTGGCAGTAGCAGTAGCATTTGTGGAAGTATCATTAGCACTTCCAGTAATTTTGTCTCCGGTGTGAGAAAAAGTACCTGCAGTGAATGCCTGTCCATCTTTATCACCACCATCATGTACTAGATCACCAGCTACATATTTAGCTCCATCACCCCCAGTGAATGCGTTAGCCACACTTTCTTTGAAACTGTTTCCGCCGCCAAAATTATCTGACCAAAAACCCATTACAGTTTATCCTTCTCTTCAGTGCAGCGCCGAATACGGTCCCGCAAATATATATAATTTTTCATCGCTTCTTCGACTGCGGTGTTTTCAGCAGGAAGGCTTCCTATTTCATCAGCTAATTTGGAGTTAAACTCAGGGGAGTACTGCTTAATACTGGGGCAGTAGACTTCTAGCTGAGTTCTATAAACCGTCTTTCCGCAACCTACTAAGGAGATTAGCACGGCTAGATATAGGAGCGTCTTCATGTTCTGATACTGCCTTGTAAAAGTTGGTGGCTTTCTTCTGCGCCTGGAGATCATCTTCCAGCACTTTGTTTTTTTCAGCAGCACGACCTTTAATACGCCCCATCAGATAGATGAGAGGGATAGCTAATGTTAAAGTAGCTATTATGTATGTCTTGATCTTACCGAAGATAAACATCAGCGGATGCCATCCTTGCTGTCCTTAAACCGTGCGTATGCTGCTAGTGCTATGCCGCCGATTGCACATAGTAGGAACACCGTTTTAAGCATCGGTGCGTAGCTCACTAGTCCCTGGATCTGTCCAGCCACTTCGTTCATTGCTGTTGCCGCACCAGCGATACCGGCTCCGGCCATTGTCTTAGACTTAGCTAATGATTTAGGGGCCTGTACAGTAGGTTTCTGTGCCATTACAGGACCGTTTTTATCAGACGGTAGTTGTGCATCTGAACTGAACAAAGCTGCTTCAGCAGCACGGCGGCGGGTTAAGCCTGCTAACGGAGTAAGAACGCCCTTAACTCTAGCCTTATCCCAGCGCATCAACTGTGCAGGTACTTCATGGTACAAGGATTTATTAAGCTTTGATAATAAAGTGCTGCTTTTAAAGGCCCCAGCACCCAAATTGAATATGAACGAGGTGAGGGCGTCATACTGGCCCTGTGTTAACGGTACATTTACATACTTAGTTATTGCTTTTGCATGTTCATTGAGATCAGAAATAAGACGCTCTTCACAATACTTTTTTGTCCATTTAGTGTCTGATCCTACCCCCTTGGTAGAACCAAATCCATTTGTCCAAACTCCAGCCGGACATTTATAGGAATGTACAAAGTTATCTTCTTTAAGACGATGTAGACCTTCAAACTCTTTAACTAGCTTAATGCCTGCTTTTGATATTTTTTTGGGGTGCATGATTTATCCTGTCGTAGCAAAGGGAGAGGCAAAACCAGAACTAGGTACTGCTGAAGAACTAGCAGGGGTAAGATTACCCATACTGACGTTTGAACCCTGACGTTGTTGTAAACTGTTTAACGTGTCTAATGAGTTTCTTATATTTATAACTCTATTGCCCAGCGCCTCTCCGGTGACACTAAACCTGTTCAAGATAAGGTTGCCCTGGGCATCCATTCTACGATTAATTGTGTTACCTTGTTCGTCAATACTGCTAGAAATTAATGACCCTGTATCGTCAAAGGCAGAACCTAGTTGGTTGAACTCTTGGCGCATCCCTATGTCGAGATCCGTCTGGCTGCTGGCTATCTTAGCAAGATCTCTGGCTGCAGTTATTTGGCCTGCATCTAGGTTATCTAGACCACTTGATAATGAGTTCTGAAGATCAGAAGCTGCATTGGCAGTACTTCTCGCTCCAGCTTGTTCTACACCTTCTAAGCCTTGCCGTGTATTAGCATCTGACGCCATGAAGCCGCCCTCTACTGTACCTTCTAATGCGTTAAACTGGCTATCAACGCCTTGAGCTACGTTACCTAGCTGTCGAGAACTGGCGTTTGCTATCGCTGCCTGTTCTTCCCGTATCTTGGCGCTGGCATTAGCGTTAGCAAGCTGCATGTCTGACCGTGTTTGATTAGCAAGTGTAGTATCTTCTCCGTATCTTTCTGTATAAGTATCAAACGAAGATTGAAAACCTTCCTGGTCCGTCTTGAGCGCAGCCTGGTTTTCCAAAGCTTGATTTGCATAGGTCGTATTATCATCAGACATCACATCTAATTCACCTTGTAGGGTGTCCTGGCCGCCTAATACATTAGCCTGCGTAGCTGTTAATTGTGTGGCTGCATCACCAAATCCTTGGGTCATAGCAGCGTCTGCATCAACAAAGCCTTGGGCGTTTGCACCAGCGTTAGTTGTACGGTCTGTTTGAGCGTCTGCAAATCCCTGTGTCTGGTCTACAAAACCCTGATCAACCGCACCTTGTACGTTTCCAACACTGGTATCTACTGCATCAAAACGAGTAGCCTGGTCATCAAAGCCACCAGTAACATCAGATTGTAAGCCTGTAAGCGCACCGGCATTATTGGTAACAGACGTATTAATGTTACCTTGGGTGGCAATTATATTACCAAATTGATCTCGCATGTAATTAGTTTGGTCTTCTAATTCTCCATACAATCCGGTGGAGCGAGGAATAACACCACTGTCAGGAGCAGGCATAACTTTCGTACCTACGCTCATCTTTGTGTCATACACATCGCTTCCAACAGCCGTAAGGTCCGTGCTTAGTGTATCAACACCAGTATTAAGACCTGTGAGATTTGTATTAACGTCAGCCAAGCCCGTTGTAGCAGTCGTATTTAAGGTATCAATACTTGTACCTAAGTTAGCCTGATTGCCGGTGAGGGTGGTATATTGTGCATCACCTAAACCAGTGTTCGTAACATTTGTTGTGTCTCCGCCTCCGCCCATCTTAGAGCCTCCTTGTATGTAGTTGATCTGGGCTGGCTAAACGCCGCCAATTTACTTTGTGGTCAATATCAAGGTGCTGAGTTGAAACCTGATAAGTCTCTTTCATCATTTGCTTTATGAATTTGAGAGGTGGTGAGTAGGGCGCTATAAACTCAATGCCCCATAATTGGTCACTTTGCTTTCGCTGGTAAACACTTTCGTCTGGACACCAGCGTTCATCTAAAAAGTCTTGAGCCTCTTTATCGGTAAACCAGCCCCAGGTTACTAACCCAATTGGTTTGTCTTTTTCGTAAAACAAACGGGCCTTGGAATGTATAATTGGAAATACGCAGTAGTGATTAAATTCAACCAAAGTATATAGTCTGTGATCAGGAGATTGGTTGAACAAGTACAAAGCGTCTAGGACAGCTTTCTGTAGTTGCATGTGTACCTATTTAAATATGGGGATACTTAATAGTAACCCTTAACTAGGGGCATTGCAAGGGTTATTTCTTACCTATATTGGTAAATCCAAAAAACGAGGCCACCAGGGCCGATACGGATACAAAATAAATTCCTGCGATTGATTCTAGACTTTCAGTGGCTTGATCAATACCTGCCCATGCAGTTGCAACAATCGAAAACGGGTATAAGAGCATTCCACCCAGGGCAAACCATATCATGGACCTTTGTTGGTCCCTTTTAGCATTCTCATCCGCAATTTTCATACGGTGGTCTTCTAAGTTTAATTCTAATTCCAATTTTTGATATTCCGCACTGTCCAGTACCCCGTTACCGTCAGCATCATATTTATCAAATTCAGTCATTTTTAATACCAATTTTTGCAAATTTAATGGCTATAGTTTTATTTGTAGTGATAATAACTATCTTGCCGTAGGCGTCATACACAATGCATTTATTATTTTGTATACTTAGATATTTCTTTGACACTTATCACCGAAGTATCGCCTGGATTGATTTTGATAAGTGCCATTCTACTGGCTCCATTACCAAGGTACGCTTGTCTGAAAGTATGTGATTTCCATCTGTGTATCCTATGATTTATGATGTCATATACGTGATTGAGCCGTGGTATGTTGAGACGTGTATAGCCGACCCATACAGATATATAAGTCCGTCACCTTTATCCAGTTCGCTTACGCCGTTACCTGTGGCATTACCCCTTACCCTAACCGTCCCCGGATAGTATTGATTGTTATGTTGTGCAAAAGGTTTTCCGTTGACATAGAGCGCTCCCGAAGCATTGCCCGTGTTGCTAATAACAAACTGGAAAAACAGGGTAACTTGCTTGCCGACTTTGACATACTTCCCTATGGGTGCGTCACCACCCCCTGCTACAGTAAGCGAGCCACTCGTTGAGGCTGGACTTGGAGTCCATGTGCCAAATTCAAAATCGTCCAGCTTATTAGCCGCACCAGTTCCGCCAAGGAAAACACCGCCAGATAGGTATAGGTCTTTAAATTTGGTATTAGGTTCACCAAGGTCTGTAGCGGCGTTTCTATCGCCACCATTTGTTCCTGAAGGTATGATCCGATTGTTGGCCCCTTCAAAACGTAACCCTGTGTCTCCGTTTTCAATATAAAGTGTATTACCATTGCAGCCAATACTCCCCTCAAGGGAGTTGTCTTTTTGTAATTGAATAAATTCCCCAAAATCACTTTTGCGGTTAATTAATAAACACGTAGCATCATCAACAGTTGATACTATCAAACCAGAGTCATTAAGTTGCACACCTGTGGTTTGACTATTTGAAGCAGTCTTAGATACTAATACATCTCCATCCGCAGTAATCCGCACACGTTCTGTACCATTAGTAACAATATTAACTGCATTTGTAGTAGGTCTGCTTATTCCAGTATCTGGATCACCAGTAAAACTGTACGAGGGAGCTGAAGCCGCACCACCAGCCACTCTTAATTGACCTCCAGTACCAACAATTACATCTCTATCTCCGTCAATACTTAACGCAGCAGAATTATCTATATTAAATGATATTGCGTCATCGTGAAAAAGAGCCATTGAATTTTGCCCAGAATCTAAAAAGACAATTTGATCTGCGCTCCCTGATTGATGGTACACAATATTATCAGAGTTTCTTAGTGCAATACTTGGATTTCCTGTCCCCGGAAGTGCAACTGCTGTAAGTAGTATATCATCTACTGTCGTAGACCCAACAACAGTTATACCTGCCGCTGGAGAAACTAAACCTGCAACACCAAGAGTACCACCAACTGTAGCATCATCAGTAACGGTAAGGTCATCACCTACTGACAAATCATCTGAGATGGTAGCTGATGTTGTATTTACACTTACAGCCTGTGTGCCTATATATCCTGCCATTAGCTGTCAAT
>ENA-OSJC01002819-OSJC01002819.1-marine-metagenome-genome-assembly--contig:-NODE-2819-length-12794-cov-3.532594_pt1 | contig 12794 bp, 9 predicted proteins | sample MGYA00237885_ERZ534234 | MGnify/ENA primary metagenome ERZ534234 (study PRJEB26413, sample SAMN06343907) | marine metagenome | isolation source: coastal waters | place: Atlantic Ocean: West Antarctic... | reverse complement strand
CCATTTATGAACAGCACCAGTATAGAAGTCACAGCCTAGGCTATGAATATCTAATTCAATATGTCCAGGTACATGTGCACCATCAACTATGGTAATAATGTTTTGATCTTTAGCAAACTGTAAAATCTTCTTTAAAGGGAAAATAAGCCCTGTTGCACTTGTAATTTGTGATATAAAAATAACCTTAGTTTTTTTAGAGACACCTCTTAAAAATGCCTCGACAAATTCATCTTCTGAGACCAATGGGATTGGTACCTTTTTCTGAATAATCTTTACTTTATTTTTTTTAGACCATTCTGACCATGCTCGAACCAAGGCTCCATACTCATGATCTGTCATTAAGATCTCATCATCTTCATTTAATTTTAAATTATAAATTATATTTGTGACTGCAGTAGTAGGATTTTGAAAAAAGATTATTTCCTCTTGATCGCACCCAACTAAATCGGCCAATGCAATTCTGGATTCTCTTAAGCCTCGATAAAGGTCTTCGGTTAGAAACTTAACGGGTTGTTCTTCTAATTTTCTCTGCCACTCTTGATATTTTTCGAATACAGGCCTAGGACAGGCACCAAAAGAACCATGATTTAAATATGTAATCTCTTTATTTAACAAAAAATCATATATCTCTACATTCATTTATTATTTTCACCAGTTATGTTAAAGGTATTAATAAGGTAATGGTTTCATTCTTCTAAAAATGATATAAAAAAGAAGAATATGCCCCAATCCAAGAATTTCAAGACCAAGTATATACCAAGGCCAAGATCCAATAATCATAGGGCTACGAACAATTGGTTCAGAGCATAGGAACATATAGTTTGAACCCAATAAAAAATTTAAAGATCCAATAAAGATTAATAATAATTGGCAATAAATAAAAACTCTACGCCAAGCAAGTTTTTCGATTCTATACCCATCAACTACAGCTAGATAAACTGGTACTAGAATAATTCCCCCATGGCCTATGTAGTATTCAATCACTTGTGGTAAATCACCTCCATGGTTCAACTGAGGAGTTAGTAACGCGTGAATTGCCCCAGGTATTCCTATGAGAGCTAAAAACTCAAAACCTTTTTGGTGTGTTTTAAAAAGCATCAATCCCGATAAAATCGCTGCTATACCACATAGATGTAATGGTAGAGATGTTTCTATTTCCCAAGCCCCAATTTGAAAAATATACCAACTTTTCCAGAGCTCTCGACCAATCATAATAACACCTAAACTGATCGAAAATATTCTTCGAATATCTGGAGGTACACGAATTGCAAATTGAATAATCAAAATACCAATAAAAAGAGGTATTGCTATTCCTAACCACCAAGTTGTTGTTAATGGTACAATATCAATTGCTAGGTTCATATAAAATATTATTTTAACAAAATGAGTTTTTGCGTGTCAATATTATCATCATAGGAAAAATAAATAAAATAAATTCCAGATGAAAACTGATTCGCCTGCCATTGAATATTATGCTGCCCTGGATACATATACCCATTTACAAGTGTTTCTACCTGCCGTCCTTGTAAATCATAAATTGTTATTGTTATGAGTTTTGAAGATTCAGTTTCGGGTATATCAAAACGTATAGTAGTAACAGGATTAAAAGGGTTCGGAAAAGCTGGGTATAATGAAAACTCTGTTGGTACTGAAGATGAATTTATTTGAATAATACCTTTTTGTGCTTTGACTCTATTGTGGTCTAAGAAACTATAAGCTAGTTGGATTTGTTCATCCTCATGATAGCTAACCCGAATAGTATCCATTTCATTTTTTCCTAATCTTGCAAAATCTAAAGTTGAAAAACCTTTGAGATTAGAATGCATATTTAAAAATAATTCTTTTTCTTTTGTTTTTCTTTTTAAAAAAGAGACAGGTGGGGTTTCCGTTTTTTCATAGCTAAACTGAATTTGTCCTGCAGAAATTTGATTTTCAATTAATATTAATAATTGATTTCCATTTGATATTAATTGTAAAGGAGCCCCGACCTCTTCTATCTCTTCAATGATTTCTCCATATGTATTTTGATACCATGACCACATTCTCATAAATGCCATACCATCTTCAATATCAAATTTGCTATCTGGATAAGAAATAAAATGAGGCGCATTCCCTATAACGGGTCCTAGTTCATAATTAAGGTTATTCTCTTCCCAATTTTCAACAAGAGCCCATAGATCCGAATAATTAATAGATGTATCCAAATCATAATCACCTAGCATAGGAGTTATATAGGTAAAAGCGATATCTACTGTGGTTAGTTGACTTATATCTTGGATTGTATCAAAAATAACGGTTATTGAATCGAAACTGGCAAAAGGTGGTTTTAATATAATCTCAATAGAGGAATCTTTTTTTGTCGAGTCAAAAAGAACCTCTTCAGCATATTTAGCAGTAACGGTGAAATCGAGATTTGTAATTTTTTCATTAAAACTAAAGGTAATAGGTCGAGTTCTCATTAGGACTAAAAAAGAATCAATCGAAGATGATACATTTACAACACTAGGAGGTAAGATATCGTACAGACTTATTCCATCTACAAGACTAGTATTAATTACCATTTGATTACCTGCATCATCATACAACGACGCAATTCCACTCAATGCGATTGAAATAATTTCGTTACCTGTCGGAGATGCATTATATTCCAGATTTAAACGAATACTATCTTCGCCACCAATTAAAAAGTTACTATCCGTTCTCGTAATACTGGTAATTATAGCTGTATCAACGTCACTGTCATTTGGAATAAGTGAAATTATAAAGTCTTGTATTTCTATCGAGACAGTAGAATTTATATCTCCATATAGATTATCATCAAAAAAAAGATCTATGAATGAATCATTCAATGCTAATGATGATGCATTTATTTGAGGTGGGTTATAATCTTGAATTGTGAAAGTCGAATTATAATTTAATTCTATCTCATTACCTGAAGCATCTTGAAGTACACCAATAAATGTATAAGTGATAGTTTCTTCGCTGGGGTATGCCTCTAAGGGGTAAATAGTATAGATATTATTCACAGTATCTAAAACTGAAATATAATCTTCTCCTGCGACTAATGTTGAGCCACTACTTTCATTTTTTAAAATGAATAAAGCATCAAGATCTTCTTTTGTTGCTTTTGCAGCTGGAGGACCAGGCACCCACACCTCATCATCAAATTGTATTGTGATTGGGTCATTTTGATTTATGTTGTTTTCTCCATCATCAATACTAGTTGTACTCGTTATTGGTAATTGATCATTGAAAAGTACAGTGTCACTTTCTCCAATCGGCATCGGTACTCCTGAAAAACTATAGACACTATTATTAGTATTTGGAGAAAAAATAATTTCTTCATAGCCCGATGGTAAACTATCAAGTGACATAAAAACCCGTATGGTACTTTCCCCACCAGATAAGTTTTGATTCTCAGTATTTTTAAAAGAGTTAATGATTACATTCGAAGTATTCCCACCTTCTAATTCATTTTTTACAAATTCAAAACTTAAGGAACTCATATTCAAGGGTATTGTTAAATCTGAATTACCATAAACGCCTACTGAAAATTTGATATCAGCATATTCATTACTATCTGCTAGACTTATTTCATTTATCTTCGCAGATACATTTAGTGCAACCCCTGGAGAAGAGCCTTCGAGTAATGAGTTCCCCGCCAAGTCAAAGATCGAATTATTATCTGTTGCTGAAAAAAATAAGACTTCTAATCCGCTCGGTGCAGAATTTGGAGTAATTAAAACACGTATAACGGACTCTCCACCAGCTAATGCATCTCCGCTATTATTTTTTAGTCCACTTAGAGTAACCCCAGAACAATCACCACCATTTGAATCAAAAGATAATATTAGATCTGAAATTTCCAACGCTCCTGATCCAGAATTCGTTGAAAAAACGCCTTCTGTAAAGGTTATAACAACATACTCATTTGTTAATGCAATAGTGCTTTCATTAACAAATAAAGGAGGAGATAGGTCTTCTGTTCTAAATTGGATCATATTATTCACAAAGGGATTATCACTTAAATCTTCAACTACTGATAAAACTTCTAAGCTTATAAAAGTATACTCCGGAAAATCCTCACCTGGAATAAGGGTAAACGTGATATTATTTGATGTTGTAATAGTGAAAGGCAATACATCATTCGTGGTCATATTTTTTAATTTAAAACAAGAAGATGCATTCGCATCCGTGATATTACTATCATCAGAAGCTCTTACTGGTTCTGAAAATGTAATCGTTAAACTTGCATTTTGTTCTACGCCTTCTTGATTACTTTCTGGAAGACTAGAATTAATTGTAGGGCTTAAAGCATCAATTAATTGAATAGTAATTCCAGTTAAATCAAGCAAAGGTATTCCAACACTATTAAATATTGAAGACTCATTTAATGGGCCTAGGGTTGCTTCTTCAACGCCACTTGGATTGTCATTATAAGTTATATTTAATTTAATATTCTGATCTCCAGGGATAAGGGTGCTACCATCTAATTTTGTTAAGGTTTCAATGGATGCTCCAGTTGCAGCTCCGCCATTAGAAGTAATATTTATTTGATAATCAAAAGGGTCTAATGGTGATAAAGTGCCATTATATACTTCTTCATATGATCCTCCATATACTCCTTCACTAAAGTGATAATTTATTTCTGAATAATCATCAGAAGTTGTAAGAGAATCAACAATCAAAGCCTCCCCAAAGGAACTTGTTATTTCCCACGGATTTCCCTCTGTAGCAGGCGCAGCACCAGATCTATTACAAACAACAAAATAATGATCTCCAGCAGCTAGTGGCCAATAGGGTATCATATTAGCATAACCTTCATTTCCCTCAATACCAGAGGTACATCCAAAATTGTAATCAACATTTTCATTCTCATCAGGGTAATACCAAGTAGCTTGACCAAAAGCATCATCATTATACAAAGTAGCTGAGTTTATATCACATTCTGATAAAATTGCAATTTCAACATCTAAATAAGTTTGAGCATCGCATGTAGTAAAGTAGATATTCGCTGAATCTAGAAGCGTCAATTTATATGTATAATCTTGACCTCCTGCGGCTGCATTTGCGAATGGTAATTCAGTTAAATCATATAACCTCGCCGTAGCTAAACCTTCAAAATCGATAACATCATGGAGAAATGGAAAATCGGCAATTGTAATGGCCTTATCAAAGCAGTCATCTTGTGCACTAATTGCAGTGATTATACAAAAACCGTATAATAGAATTTTAATCAATGTTTATCTTACCCATTCCAAATTCATTGATAAGAACTGAATTATTGTTAAAATCTTTAAGAACTGTTATATCGGTATCGAATTCTAAATCAGATTCACCTTCGGCATAAGCAGTAAAGTTTATTGTTACTAAAGGCCAGGTTCCTCCCTCACTTTGATCTGCAATCAAATCAGGTAGATAATATAAATATATATCTAATAATCCTTGCTCTGGTATATCAACGACAACTGGATTATTAATTCCAGTAAAAAACTCATTTGCTGTTATTGAGTTATATTCCAGCATACCCCAATCATATTTGATTTTTAAATGTGCTGCTGATGCAGGTAACAATTCAAGACCATATATCTGAACCGAGACATCTGCACCTAGTTCAACATCTATTTCTGGTGGATGAAAAAATAATGCCGGTGGTACTAAGTCCATATTAGCAGGATCAGAGCGATTATCCAGTATGTATTCAGCTTCTTCGCATGAGAAAAGAAAAACTAGAATGAGAATTAAGTATTTAGATCGATTAAAAATTAACATTAAACTGAAATTGGTTGATCTCTGGTTGATATTCTAAATCAAAAAAATACTCTCCATCAAAAAAATCATCATTTGGTGCAACTAAGTAAGCATGTACCATATTTACTATCCAGATAGACGCTCCAACACTTCGAATATTTCTCATAAAGGCATTATATTTTCTAGTGTCATTTGCATATTTTATTACTTTAGGTCTAAGTAAAATTAAGTTATGAGGGTCTGTACCATTTTGATAGGCATTATAACTTTTCTCAAAATCACCCCATGAGCTCTCATATTGTATATAGGCAATAAGAGCAGCCGTTCCTAAAGTCGCTTCCATACCCATAAAACCATATCCTGGATATTTTTTTTGCGCCCATATTTGCCCACTACCAGGTAAAGCTGTTGACATCATTAAGGCTTTAATCTTGCTTGGTATTGGAGGAAGTTTAAACCAAGTTTTTTTTCTATCTAAATCTCCAGTTATGACAACTTGACTTGTATCTGACCCTACAGAAAGTGTATCCGGAATAGGTAGACCACTTACATTGTAAGCCATTTTTTTCATTTCTAATAAAAGACTATCCGTGATACCACTACTGTTCATTGCAAACTCACTTAATAATGTTTCCATATCGATAGAAAATAAACGTCCATTAATTAAAAAGGAATCACCATCTTTTTTTTGGATATTTCCAGCAATGATGTAATTGACATTTAATCTTTTCCCAAGATCAAGAACACATTCTTCACTCCAACAGGCCCAATAATCTTTTTTAAGAGGATAGAATATTTTAATCTCATTTGTTATTCCACGGTCTTGAACTTGAAAAACATCTAACTCTCGAATAGTCTCTCTAAACTCCTCTGTCAAAAAAATAGTTAGAGGATCAGATATACCCCACCCTTCAAATCTTAGGACAGCTAATTTATTACCTGTAGCTAAAGATACTGATTTAGTGACTTCTGCTACCAAGCAAAAGATCAAAAGATTTATTATGATTAAGCCTCGGATCATAGATACTTTTTTAATGAAGGTTTGTTTTTTGACCTTCCCAAAAATTTACATCACTCTGGTAGAACCTCAAAGCAAGACCTTTGAAAAGAAAAATAGTTAAAACTGTTTAAAAGGGTTGTCTTTATACCATTGATCTATAAAAGTCGAAATTATTTTATTAATTGATTTTTCAACATCTGGATACAAGTTCCTTGAAGAAGTTTGCCCCATAATTTCATTCGAAAAAATTTTACTGGTCATAAATTTTTTAGTGATCAAACTATCCGCTATTGATTTATAATACATTGGCTCCGAAACACTATAATTATAAATGCTAAAAACGACTAAAAATGAAGAAGTCTTTTCAATTCTTGAATCAACAATATTCACATCAATTACAAGTTTTGGCATTTGTAAATCTTGAAGTCTAATGTTGTGCTCTAAGAGTCTTAGCTCTATAAAACTAAAAACTCTTTTTTCCCAAGTCTGATCCTCAAGCCCCCTTACATTCAATTCTAAAGTGAAAGTCTCTAAATCTTTAAGATTCTCACTATACCACGCATCTCGACTAAATCCAACTGATGTCAAATACACGATAATTAAAAAAGAAATTTTAGACTTTTTATACATGCTCATCCTTCACTAATTAATAAATCTTAAACTTTCATTTCTAGTCGCAGTTTGTAATATTCTTTCCCCTGCTTCTGCTTCATATTTTTTATTATCTGGTAGAAAATCTATTTCCCAATAGCTTTTATATCATTTTTTAAAAATAAAATTAAAATCTTTAAAGCTTTTAAATTCTAAAATATTCCCACTTGGATCATTCAAAAAAAAGGTTCCTTGTTCGCCTTTTTTATTTGCAAACCTTATTTTAGGTTTTATATAAAAAGCTAACTCTTGATCTTCAAAACTTTTACATAGTTTTCCCCATTCATTCCATGGCAAGATTAAACCAAAGTGACGAACGGGTATCTGGTCACCATCAACCAAACTTTTATTTGAGGGAAGACAATCAGATGGTGAAAGATGTGCAACTAATTGATGTCCATATAAATTAAAATCAATCCAATTCTCAGTTTCTCTTCCAATGCTACACCCTAAGACTTGAGTATAGAACTCTCTTGAGGTTTCTAAATCATTTACTGGAAATGCGATATGAAATCTTGTTGAAGTCAACTCGAATAAATCCTATAATTTTAAATTTTTATATAAAGAGCTTTGGTAATTCCAAAAACAATACCTAATTACAGTAAATTTACAAAAAAAAAGTTCTTCTGGTTTCATCAATTCCAATTGAATAAAATTACATCTTAAACCAGTATATAAGCTTTTATAAATGCCACAGATCTTAGAGAGCCAAGCTTTAAGAGAAAAACCATAAATAATCGTTTTTTTATTTATAAAATTTGTTTAACAGTCTCCATACTTATATTACCACCACAGACTAAAACACCAACTTTTTTACCTTTTAAATACTTTTTCTTTTGAAATAATGCTGCAATTGCTGTCCCCGCAGCACCTTCAATTAATTGATGCTCTTTTTTCATATATTCAAACATCGCTTTTTTAATTTCAGTTTCTGAAACAAATATGGATTCATCTATTACTTCTTTACAAATCGGGAATGTAACTGAATCCTTTTCAACCCCTCCAGCCGTACCATCAGAAATAGTTTCTTTAGATTCCAAATCTAAGATTTCACCTGCTTCTATTGATTCAAGCATTACAGCTGAATTAATAGGTGAACAACCAATAATATGAATTTTTGGCCAAATATATTTTAAATAACTGGCAGTGCCCCCTATTAAACCTCCTCCTCCAACGGAAATTATCATAACGTCCAAAGGTTTTTCTACTTGAGAAATAATTTCTACACCTATAGATCCTTGTCCCATTATTATATCAAAATCATTGTAGGGTGAAATATATGTTTTACCTTGTAAAATTGACATTTCTCGTGATTTCATTTCAGCATCTACGCAATCGTTTCCATGAAATTTAATTTCTGCCCCGAATTGCTTCATATTATTAAGTTTGGATAAAGACGCATTCTTTGGAACATAAATGGTACAGGAAACACCTAATATTTGAGATGCGTACGCAAGAGCAGCTCCATGATTGCCTGTCGATGCTGATAGAACCCCTCTTTTTTTTTCAACCTTGGAAATATTTAATAGTTTATTAAATGCTCCTCGAACTTTAAAAGATCCAGTATGTTGTAAATTTTCAAGTTTAAACCAGGTATCATTATTAAAAGATTCTGAGAACGGAAATGAATATTGAAAATATGTTTTTCTTACATATTGAGAAATACGATGCGACGATTTTAAAATCTCTTTTTTAAAATCCATGTTACTCTATTTTTCCATCTTTGGACCAGCCGAATTCTCCGTTCCTATTATATAATGTGATAACGCCATCGCCTTTATAATTATTGATATTATCATAAGTAGAACCAATTGAGCTCACTTTTAATCCTAGCTCAGTATTAAGACTTAGAATTCCACTTTTGTCTCTTGAAGAGCCTAAATAAGAAGTTAAATAGCCATTAGTATTATATGTTTGAAAGTGTCCTCCTCGATTATCTTTTCCAGAACCAACATAACAAGATATTAACCCCTCTCGATTATTCATTCTCAAAAAACCTGCTCCTTGTCTACTCGAGCCTAAATATGCTATTTGTTTACCTGAAGAATTATGTAAACCAATTACCCCAACCCCATTTTCTGCTGTACCAAGGTATGATGTTTGTTTACCTTCATCATTGTAAGTATGAAGAGCTCCGCCATTTTGTCTGCCACTACCTAAATAAATATTACTAATGCCATGCTGGTTATATGTTTTTAATAAACCTGAACCTTTGTCTCCAGAGCCAAGGTAAATAATTTGTTTTCCAAAGGCGTTATGCAATCCTAGAACTCCGACTCCATCTTCTGCTGTCCCTAAATATGATGTTTCCATACCTTTTTCATTAAAGGTTTTGATAAAACCGCCACCATACTTACCTGGAACAACAGTGATACTACTTACTGTGATATCACCTAAGTTTTTATTTTTCGATCCTGTAAGTATAAATAAGCTACTTGTAATGCAAACTGCGGTAAAAAAACCTGTAAAGTATTCTTTCATATTTTCCCTTTTTTATTTTTTTAATAGAAAATAAAAAAAGCACCTCTAACTAATGAGGTGCTTTTAAAAGATTATTAGTATTATTTTTCTAAGCCTTTAATTTTAAAAGAAAATTAATAATTAATGATAAGGTTCACGAAGCTAAAATGATAATAAAAGTTTCCATGAACTTGTTTCCTTTTACTTAAGATTCTTATTTTTAAAATTATTAACAACTATTGAAAAAAAATAATACTCAATTAAACTGAACAATCACATAAAAAAGTGGTCTTAAAATATTTTTATTCTTTTGTTCTAAAATTTCTTTTTCAGTATAGCCATAATAACCCATAATTAAACTGAGGTACCGGTCTAAGGTTCTCTCTTTTTTAGGAATTTGATCTTTAGAAATTCCATATTTTTCTCTAAAAGTTAAGTAATACTTATCTTTAACTTCTAAATCTTCTCTCATTTTTATTAAATAGATTATTTCCTTATTTAGGTTTACAGAGTTACCATAATAATCAATAAGAGGAGCGCAAGAGGTAAATAAAAATAATAAACATAAAAAAATAAGATAAGTATGTCTTGAATTCACAGAAACAAAATAACTTTTCATAGTAAATCACCTTTTTTTTTCAAAAAGACGTCACTTTCATCATAGTCGCACTTGTTGAAAACTTAAATCAAAAGTAGCGGAAAAGATTGTTTAAGAATTATTCTCCTTACCAGAGGAGTATAATGTGGGCGATGAGAGATTCGAACTCCCGACACCTGCCGTGTAAAGGCAGTGCTCTAACCAACTGAGCTAATCGCCCTAAAAAATGAACCTAATATTAATTATTTCTTCTAATTATTATCAGATTTTTTTACTGTTTTAATTACACCTGGTACTGCAATCTTTATCACATCTTTTATTTCCTTTGCAAAATGAAAAATCAGATCTTTTGCTACATTTTCAGGTACATCTTCTAAATCTTTTCTATTATGATCAGGTAAAATAATTTCTTTTATCCCAGCTCTATGAGCTGCCGTCACTTTTTCTTTAACCCCTCCAATAGGCAAAACATTTCCTCTTAGAGTTATTTCACCTGTCATTGCAACTTTTTCTTTTACAGGTGTATTTGTAAGTAGGGAAACTAATGAGGTTACCATTCCAACACCTGCCGAAGGTCCATCTTTTGGAATAGCTCCAGCGGGGACATGAACATGAATATCTGTGGTTTCATTGAATTTTGGATCAACTCCAAAAAGTTCAGCATTCGACCTAACATAAGTTAGAGCGGCAGTAGCTGATTCTTTCATGACGTCTCCTAATTGCCCTGTCAAGGTTAAATGACCTTTCCCAATCATTCGATTCGATTCAATAAAAAGGATATCACCTCCAGCTGCTGTCCAGGCTAATCCTGTTACAACTCCTGGCTTTGTGGCTCTTTCTGCAATATCAGAATAAAATCGAGGGGCTCCAAGATAAGTTCCAACCTGAGCTTTTGTTATTTTTGTTTTTTCAATTTTTGCTTCAACAACATCTCGAGCTACTTTTCTTAGAACGTTTGCTACTTCTCTTTCAAGATTTCGAACACCAGCTTCTCTAGTGTAAGAGCTAATTAATTCTTTAATAGAAGGAACGTCAAAAGACACCTGGCTTTTGTCTAAACCATTTTCATTAATTTGCTTTGGCAATATGTGACGTTTTGCAATTTGTACTTTTTCATCTTCTATGTAACCTGAAAAGTCAAGTATTTCCATTCTGTCACGAAGAGCTGGAGGTATTGCGTCTTGGTAATTAGCCGTTGCAATAAACATCACATTACTTAGATCAAAATCAATCTCTAGATAATGATCACTAAAAGCATGATTTTGTTCCGGATCTAGCACTTCTAATAGAGCTGAGGAAGGGTCTCCTCTATTGTCAGAACCTAACTTATCTATTTCATCCAACATAAATACCGGGTTATTCTTTCCTGCTTTTTTAATACTTTGAATAATTCTACCTGGTAAGGCTCCGATATAAGTTCTTCTATGCCCTCTTACTTCCGCTTCATCCCTAACGCCTCCTAGAGATAATCTTACAAATTTACGCCCCATTGCTCTAGCAATAGATTTTCCCAACGATGTTTTACCAACTCCAGGTGGACCTCCGAAGCATAAAATTGCTCCTCGTACTTTACCATTTGGATCTTTTTTCTGTTTTAAATTTCTTACTGCTAAATATTCAATAATTCTTTGTTTTACTTTATTGAGGCCATAATGATCCTCATTTAATATTTTTAAGGCTTCTTTTAAATCAATACGATCTTTTGTTGAGTCACTCCAAGGAAGATCTGCAAGCCATTCAATGTAGGTTCTGGAAACATTGTATTCAGGTGATTGTGTCGGAATCCTCGAGAGCCGATCTAACTCTTTCATTGCCACTTTTTCAGATTCTTTTGGTATTTTAGCAGCTTTAATTTTATCTTCTAATTCTTTAATCTCAACTGTGCCTTCATCCTCTCCTAATTCTTTTTTAATTGCTTTCATTTGCTCTCGCAAATAATATTCCCTTTGAGTTTTTGAAATTTCATCATGGACTTCAGTTTGAATCTCCTCGCCTAATTTTATCCGCTGCATTTCACGTGAGATAAGGTTTAATGCTTTCTCCATTCTTTGCTTAATATTTAGCTCTTCTAGAATTTCTTGTTTTTCTTGGTTTGAGATTGTAATGACAGATATTGCTCGATCGGTTAAACGATTTGGTTTTTGAATATTTTTCAACATACCTGAATGCTCTTCAGTAAGGTTTGGAGCAATTTTCATAAGGTCTTCAAAAGCTTGTCTTAAATTTTTAGAGAGAGCTTCTACTTCAACTTTATCTTTAATTTCCTCATCTACCATTGACTGAACTACCGCTGTAAAATATGGCTCTTTTTGAGTATAATCTAAAATTTTAACT
>ENA-OSJC01002817-OSJC01002817.1-marine-metagenome-genome-assembly--contig:-NODE-2817-length-12796-cov-11.378410_pt1 | contig 12796 bp, 12 predicted proteins | sample MGYA00237885_ERZ534234 | MGnify/ENA primary metagenome ERZ534234 (study PRJEB26413, sample SAMN06343907) | marine metagenome | isolation source: coastal waters | place: Atlantic Ocean: West Antarctic... | reverse complement strand
ATATATTATTGACATATAAAATCACTTAATATATTACTAACGATAATTAATGGTTATCAATAGTAATAAGTATGAATAATATCATAACAGATATAAAGGCTTTACAGGAAGAAACTCTATTAAATTTACAAAGCTCAAAAGCTAAGAATACTGTAAGAGCTTATAAGTCAGATTTTAGGGATTTTGGATTATTTTGTGCACAGAATGGTTTTAAGTCTTTACCATCAGAACCTAAAATAGTTTCTTTGTACTTAACTTATTTGTCAACTAAAGAGGCTAAAATGAGTACTTTAAAGAGACGACTGGTGTCAATAGGTGTTATTCATAAGTTAAAAGGCCATTATTTAGATACCAAACATCCGTCAATTATTGAGAATATAATGGGCATCAAACGTCGAAAAGGAAGCATTCAAAAAGGAAAAAAACCTATAATAATTAGTTATTTAAAAAAGTTAATTGATGTAATAGATGAACAAAAGAACGAAGATATTAAGAAATTGAGAGATAGGTCTATAATATTAATTGGCTTCTCTGGAGGTTTTAGAAGAAATGAAATTGTATCACTAGATTATGATGATCTTGATTTTGTTGAAGAAGGCCTAAAAATCCAAATTAGGAGGTCCAAGACAGACCAATTTGGTGAAGGTTTGGTTAAAGCACTGCCCTACTTCGATAATTCTAAATATTGTCCCGTTATTTCATTAAAGAACTGGATAGAAATATCTAGAATTAATTCAGGACCTTTATTTAAGAGATTTCTAAAGGGATCTAAGTTATCAGAAAATAGATTAACTGATCAAACAGTAGCATTACTTATCAAGAAATACTTAAGACTAGCAGGTATAGATAATAAAAATTACTCTGGACATAGTCTAAGATCAGGATTTGCTACTTCAGCTGCTGAATCCGGTGCTGAAGAGAGGAGTATCATGGCGATGACTGGACATAAATCACCTGAGATGGTGAGAAGATATATTAAAGAAGCAAATCTTTTTAAAAATAATGCTTTAAATAAAATTAAAATTTAAGTTGGGGTATCTTCATCTAATATTGTGATAAAAAATTAAATTATCTTAGGTTCAGGTACATGTGTTATGAATTTTCCACCTTTTTTAATAAATTTCTTTTCTTTATTAAAGATTTCTTTTTTAAAATTCCATGCACCAAGTAAGAAATAGTCAATATTGTGGTGAATTTTTTTGTTATATTTTTTAATAAAAATATTTTTTCCAGGCATATATCTATTTATTTTATCAGGTGTAGTATCTATAAAAAAATCAATAATTTTCTCATCTATGTTGCAATAATTAAGAACAGTTGTTGCTTTAGCTGTAGCTCCATAACCTACAATAGTTTTATTTTTTTTTTTTAATTTATTTAATATAGATAAGAGCTTAATTTTTGATTTTATCGTTTTTTTTCCAAAATTTTTATATGTAGAAAATTTATTTAATCCATATTTAACTTCTTTATTAATTTGAATAGAAACTTTTTTAGTAATCTTAATTAGATTATTATCTTTTTTTTTGATAAAATATCTTAGTGATCCACCATGTGTATTAATTTTTTGTATATCAAATAACTCTAATCCAAATTGATTAATAATATTTTTAACTGCTAAAGCTGAAAAAACATAAATATGCTCGTTATAGAATTGATCATATGATGTTTTTTTTATACATTCTAATAAAGATGGATCTTCTATTATTAAAACTCCATTTTCAGAGAGAATATTGCATATAGATTTAAAAACATCTTTTAAATTTGCAATGTGTGTCAAAGTGTTTGCTGCATAAACAACATCTACAGCATTAAACCTTTTTTTGATTTCTTTAGATAAAGAATAGTCCCAATATTTTGGATAAGTAAGATATCCATTCTTTTGAGTAATTTTAGCTAAATTAGTACATGGTTCGACACATATTGAATTTTTAATATTAAAATTTTTAATTAAAGCGCCATCGTTGCTACCTATTTCTAAAAATAGAGCAGGTTTAAATCTTTTTTTAATTTCATTCGAGAAATTTTTAAATGAATTAAGCATAGTTTTTGACATAGAGGATTTGTAAGGGTAAGTGCTATTAAACATTTTTTTAACAGGAATTTTTTTTGATATTGAAACAAGCTTTGTTTTAGAGTTAAAACAAACATTTAAATTATATAGTTGACCTTTTTTAATTGATAATTTTTTCGGTTTACGTAAGTATTGATTTGCTAAGGGTTGAATACCAAGATTTAAAAACTTTTTAATCATTATTGTATCCCCCACACATTAAGACGTGCATTATTTTTTTGGTTATTGTTAAGTTTTAAATATTTACGTGTATGTTTATCAGATATGATTGATTTGTCATATTTTAAGAAATTATATGTTTCGCTAAATTTCCATTCATTTTCCTCGAATTTTTCACCATCAGAATTTACTACAAAAATTTGAATTTTCTTTTTTTTTAAATATTTAGTTAAACCATATTTACCACTTTCAATTTTCAAAGTATCTTCTTTGTTTCTTAATTTTTTATTTTTAATAAAAGTTAAAAAAGTTTTTGAATTTATTAGAAAACTTGATGTTCTAAAGTGAGGATTTGGAAATTTATCAAAATTTTTTAAAAAAACATATTTTCTTATTATGTATCTGATTATTTTATGAAATTTATTTTTAAGTTTAATTGAATCAACTAAACTTTGGTAAGATGCTGTCGGAGCGATAACAGTATTTTTTTTTTTAAATAAAAATAATTTTTTCAACCAATCATTACAAGCTGGATATGAGTGACTACTAAGAAATAAGATATCCTTATTAAAAAAAAATTCAGAAATCCTTTTGTAACTTCCAAAATCCCAGTCATTAGTCTGACCCGGATCAACAAACTCTACATAATTAACATCTTTTAAATATTTTCTTAATTTAACAACTTCATCGAAATTAAATAGTTTAAAACAAATAACAAGTTTGTGGTTTAGTCCAGACTTGTATCTTTTATAATTTCTTATAAAATTGGTTAAAGATTTTTTTTTGTCAAAAACTGTATATAGGTAACAGACAATTTTATTAGAATGCATAAATAATATATAATTGATTTTTAAATAAATAAAACACTTAATAAAGTGGATTGGCATTAGATTAATATATTAAAAAAAATTAATTAATGTTGTTATAAAAAGATAATATTTTAATTACTTTATTATTGATATATTAGTTAACGAAATTATGAGAAATATAAATAAAATTATAGTTACAGGCGGGTTAGGATTTATAGGCAGTAATTTAATTGAATTATTATTAAAAAAAAATTTTTATGTAATAAATTTAGATAAAGTATCTTACTCATCTAATTTTTATAATGTTAAAGATTTTGAAAATAATAAAAATTATAAATTCATTAAATCTGATATACTTAACAAAAAAAAACTTTTCGATATTCTAATAAAAGAAAAACCTGTAGCTTTATTTAATTTAGCTGCTGAGTCTCATGTTGACAGATCAATAGACTCACCCTACCCTTTTATAAAAAATAATATTTTAGGTGTTTTTAATCTTTTAGAAGTTGTAAAAAATTACTATAAGATCAATAAGAGATTTAAACTTATTCATATTTCAACAGATGAGGTTTATGGTGATATAATTAAAGGGAGAACTAAAGAAAATTATCCTTACAAACCTTCATCGCCTTATGCAGCAAGCAAAGCTTCCTCTGATCATCTAGTTTACTCATATTTTGCCACATATAAATTGCCAATAATTATTACAAATTGTTCTAATAATTACGGACCAAAACAACATCCAGAAAAATTAATACCAAAAATTATTTACAATATTGTTAATGATAAAGATTTACCAATTTATGGTGACGGTAAGAATTCTAGAGAATGGATTTATGTTGCTGATCATTGTGAGGCGTTATTGCAGGTTTTTAAAAAAGGTAAAATAGGTGAATTTTATAATATTGGATCCAATGAAAATATTAACAATTTAATAATCTGTTCAAAATTATTTAAAGCATTTAAGAAGATTAAGCTTAAAAGTAAATCAAAAATTAAATTTATTAAAGATAGACCGGGTCACGACAGAAGATATGCGCTAAATAGTAATAAGATTAAAAATGAGTTTAATTGGAAAATAAAAACTAATATTAACGAAGGTCTTCTTAAGACGGTTATGTGGTATAATGATAATAGATTATATTTTAAATCATTAAAAAAAAGAGATATTATAAAAAGGTTTGGAACTAAGTGATCAAAAAAGGAATAATCTTAGCTGGCGGTTTAGGGACAAGGATGAGTCCTCTAACAAAAGCTGTTAATAAACAATTATTGCCAATTTATGACAAGCCATTAATATTTTATCCATTGTCCATATTAATGTTGGCGAATATTAAGGATATATTAATTATAGTTAACAAGGGCCAATTAGAACAATATAAAAAAATATTACCTAATGGAGAAAATTTAGGGATTAAAATTAGTTATAAAGAGCAAGAAGAGCCAAGAGGTTTACCGGACGCATTCATTCTTGGTGAAAAATTTATTAAGAACAATAATGTTGCTTTAATACTTGGTGATAATTTTTTTTATGGTCAAAATCTTTCTAAAAATTTAATTAGTAATTCAAAACTTAATAAAGGAGCTAAAATTTTACTATATAAAGTTTTAAAACCTGAGTTATTTGGTGTTGCAAAAATAAATTCTAAAAAAAAAGTTACCTACATTAAAGAAAAGCCCAAAAAATTTGTTTCAGACTATGCCATTACTGGATTGTACTTTTTTGACAAAGATGTGGTTAAGCATTCAAAAACACTAAAGCCTTCTAAAAGAAATGAATTAGAAATTGTTGATTTATTAAATATATATAAAAAGAATAATAAACTTAGTGCTGATTTCTTAGGTAGAGGTGGAGCTTGGCTTGACACAGGATCTATTGAGGATTTCTATAAAACATCAGCATTTGTTCAGGCTGTTGAGAATAGACAGGGTTTAAAGATAGCATGCCTAGAAGAAATAGCTTTTTTAAATAATTGGATAGATAAAAAAAAGGTTTTAAAACAAATTAAATTTTATGGAAAATGTGAATATTCTAATTATTTAAAAAAAATTATAAAAAATAAAAAATAAATTGTTTAAAAAAAAATAAAATAACAAGTCTTTTATATACTGATCTTATTAGTTGGAAATTACTTAAAATTAATATAATAAATAGTTTGATTGAATTTTAATTTAGTACCCTTATGAAAAAAATATATTACGGTAGAGCTGTATACGATCATAAAGAAATTAATGCTGTTGTAAAAGTTTTAAAAAATAACAGCTTATCTTTGACAGACGGTAAAAATGTTAAACAATTAGAAAAAATAGTTTCTAAAATGTTTGGTAAAAAATATGGTTTGATGGTGAACTCAGGTTCATCAGCAAATTTATTAGGCTTAGCTTCTTTTGATTTTAAAAAAGGATCAGAGATTATCACTCCAAATTTAACATTCTCAACTACAGTAGCCCCTATTTATCAATTAGGACTTATACCGCACTTTGTTGGTGTTGAAAAAAATAAATTTGTTGCAGACTTTAATCATATTGAAAGATGTATAAATAAAAAAACTGTAGCGATAATGATCCCAAATCTTTTAGGCAATATAGCTAATTGGGAAAAAATTTCTCAAATTGCAAAAAAATATAAATTAAAAGTAATAGAAGATTCTGCTGATACGATTGGGTACACTTTTAATAAAAAAGATACCGGAATATATTCAGACATAGTAACTAATAGTTTTTATGCTTCGCATATAATTAATGGTGGTGGAACTGGTGGTATTGTTTGTTTTAACGATGATAAATTATATAAAAAAGCAAAATTACTTAGAGGCTGGGGTAGATCTTCAGCAACATTTAACGAGTCTGAAAGTATTGATAAAAGATTTAATGTAAAAATTTCAGGTATAGATTATGATGCAAAATATGTATTTTCTGAAATGGGATATAATTTTTTACCATCTGAAATTTCAGCAGTCTTTGCCTTAGAACAATTAAAAAAATTAAAAGATAATATAAAGATAAGAAATAGAAATTTTTCACAATTAATTTCTTTTTTTAAAAATCATAACGACCTATTTAATTTACCAGAAATGTATCCTGGGGTAAAAACTCCATGGTTAGCCTTTCCACTAGTTATCAAAAAAAATAAATTATTTAATAGAAAAGAATTACAAATTCATTTTGAACAAAATAATATTCAAACTAGGACAATTTTTACGGGAAACATTCTAAAACAACCTGTGATGAAAAATAGAGTATATAAATATTTTAAGGATTGCAATAATGTAGCTGATGATGTGATGAAAAATGGAATTTTATTGGGCTGTCATCACGGTATGTCAATAAGTGATGTAAATACTATTTGTAAGATTTTTTTGAAATTTATAAATAAATGAAAATAATTAAGACCAAATTTAAAGATTTAAGAATATATCAAAAACAATCATTTCAAGATAAAAGAGGCTATACAAGGGAACTATTCAATAACAAATTGATTAATAAAAAATTTCCATTTGATTTAATCTCTCTATCTAAAAAAAATGTAATAAGAGGCTTACATTTACAAATAAAAAAACCACAAGGTAAATTTATTACTGTTTTAAGGGGAAAAATATTTGATGTTGTTGTAGATTGCAGGAAAAAATCAAAAACGTTTGGGAGTTATTTTTCTATTGTATTATCTGAGAAGACAAATATTTCCCTTTATATTCCAGAAGGATTTGCTCATGGCTTTTGCAGTTTAACTGACAATTCATTGATACATTATAAAATGACAAATTACAGAGATAGTAAATCTGAAAAAGGAATTTTATGGAATGATAAAAATATAAATATTAAATGGCCAGTAAAGAAGCCAGTTATTTCAAGTAAAGATAAAAATAATATTACCTTCAACGAATGTATTAAGATATTATATGAATAACAAGATATTAGTTACAGGAGGTAGTGGGAGATTTTCACAAATATTAAAAAAAGAAAATAAATTTTTGAATCTAAAATTCTTATCCAAAAAAGATTTTAACATCTTAAATCTAAAATCTATCGAAAAGTGTTTAGTCAAATATAAGCCGAAAATTGTAATTCATACAGCAGGTTTATCTCGACCAATGGAGCAGCATGAAAAAAATATTTCAAATAGTATAGATCTTAATATTATAGGCACTGCTAATGTAGTTAAAATGTGTAAAAAATATAATATTAAAATAATCTATTTTTCAACAAACTATGTATATGATTGTATTAAAGGAAATTTTAAAGAAACAGATCCAATTAAACCGATAAATAATTATGGTTTGTCAAAAATGGGAGGAGAAGCTTCTGTATTAATGTACAAAAATTCATTGGTTTTAAGAATTCAAATGACTGAAAAACCATTTGCTTATAAAAAAGCTTATACAAATGTTTATTCAAATTATATGTTTCACGAAGAAATGGCTAAAATTTTACCAAAACTAATAAATGATTTTGGAATAATTAATGTAGGTGGTAAGTCCCGTTCCGCCTATGATTTTGCCAAAATGCATAATAAAAAGACGTTAAAGGCAAAAAATATAGATAAAAATATTTATTCAAAACAAACTATGAATTTGAATAAATTAAAAAAAATAATTAATTAATTTAATCTAAATTATATTAAATAAGATTTAAATATAAATGAATAAATTTTTAACAATCATTATACCCTCATATAGATCAAAAAAATTAATTCTACCACATTTAGAAAGATTATCTAAAAAATTTAAGATAATCATTATTGAAAATTCTTATGACAAATCACTAGAAGAAATAATTAAAAAAAAATATTTAAATGTTGATATTTATTTAAAAAAAAATTTAGGCTTTGGAAGAGCAGTTAATTTTGCGGCAAAAAAAGTTTATACAAAATATTTTATTTCGATGAATCCAGATGCAAATATTTATCAACATACATTGATAAATTTAATAAATGCAGCAAAAAAAATTAATCAATTTGGATCAATAAGTCCTGTAATTATAGATAAAAAAAAAAATAAAAAAGAAATAATTATAGAAACTAAAAAAATAAATGGTCCAATAATGTTATTTAAAACAAAAACATTTCTAAAAATTAATGGTTTTGATAAAAATATTTTTTTATATTATGAGGAAAATGATTATTTTACAAAATGTAATATGCTTGATCTAAAGTTATATTTAATAACTAACTCTTATTTCAATCATCCTAATTCAAAAAAAGATAACAAATCGTTGAGTATAAATTCAGTCAAATTTTCAAATTTAGAAGAAAAAAATAACACACATTGTGTTGCAGGATGGCATGGTAATTGGTCAAAATTTTATTACTTAAGAAAATATAATGGATATATCAAAGCTTTTATTATGTGTTTGCCGCATATTTTATTAACCACAGTACAAATGTTATTTTGTTTATTTTATAATATTAATAAAGCAAAATATAAATATTATAAAATTGAAGGTTGTGTTTGTGCGGTTCTTGGAATGCCCTCTTTTAAAAGATCAAAGTATGATAAAATAAATATTTATTGATTTTGATTTAAGATTTAAATATCTTCAAATTTATTTATAATTAATCATTTTAAGATAAAATAATTGAAATTTCACTTTAATTAAATCTATATAATAATTTAAATTTTTAATAGGGTCAGTTAATGGATTATGATATCTATTAAAAATCAGTTTCTTATTTTTATCTAAACCAGATTTTAAATAAACCTTTTCAAAAAAATTAATGCTTACACCCCATTTTTTTAAAAAAATTTTGTTCCCCCTACTCCCCAAGTATGTAAACAAAGATTTATCTTTTTTCCTAGTTGTTATTGATCCAAAATGATATGATAGAGACTTACCCAAACCTTTAAAAATTCTTATATTTATTTTCCATAATTTCATTGCAAAATCAGTATCATCGCCACCGGTTGGGGAAAATTCTTCACTCCATCCATTAACCTTTTCCCAAATATCTTTATGAACTAGGCCCGGACATTTCGTGGTACCTTGAAAGTCAAATGTTTTAATATTATCCAAATTATTTAATAATTTAGCTTCATTGAAGTGATCTACAGTTTGTCCTGCATCAAATTCAACTTGCCCTGCTCCTACCATTGTTCCAGATAAATAAAAATTGTTATGTTTTATATTGTTAATTTCATTTACAAATTCATCGTCCCATCCAGGACAATAATAGAAATCATCATGTGATATTAATATATAATTAAATTTTGAAAGTTTTGATGCTTTATTTAAGGCTTTAGGCATCCCAATATTCTTTTCTGAATAGGTATATTCTAATTTTTTTTGTTTTATATATTCAAGAGATCCATCTGTACCTTCATTAATATGTATTATTATTTGATGGTCAAATTTTGAATTTTTTTTTAGACTATCAATACAAGTTTTTAAATATTCTAAGTTGTTGTAAGATGGTATTAGTATAGAAAACATTAATTACTACTTATAAAATCTTTAATATAATTTTTAATATCTTTTTTTGCTTCAAAACCTAGTATTTTTTTAGCATTATTGTTCGATATAACTGATCCAAATCTATCACCAGGTCTAGATTTTAGAAATTTGAATTTAGAACCAAACATTTTAGCAATTTCTAATACTGAGTATAATTTGTTTGTACATAACATGTATTCTTTTTGTTTACCTTTAGTCAAAGCCAGATAACAACCATGCACAATGTCGTCAACATGAGTAAAATCTCTATGTTGTGAACCTGGTTTCACAATAGTTAATGGTATTTTTTTTTTATATTGTGTTTCAAAGATTCCGATAAGGGCAGACATAGAGCTATTAGTTATTTGTTTTGGACCATAAACATTATAAAAAAAAACTAGTTCATATTTTAAGCCAAACCACTCACTATAATTCTTTATTAATTCTATATTTTTTGTTTTAGACCATGCATATGGTGATTGATTTTGATCTTCACCATTGTTGCCTAAAGCGCTTGATGTAGCGGAATAGATAATTTTAATTTTATTATCTTTTGCAAAATTAATAACCTCAAAAGAATTATAAATGTTGCTATTTAAACATTCTTTTGAATTTAGAAAACTTTGATATATTCTAGAAAATTCTCCAAAGTGAAAAATAACTTTAATCTTATATGTATATTTCTTTAATATTTTTGAAATATTAATATTTTCACCTTTAATATATTTAACATTTTTATGATTAATGTGATTTTTTATTGTTCCAGTTGAATAATTATCAATACTTATGATTTTATATTCAGTTTTTTTTATTAAGTATTTAATTAAATTGGAACCAATAAACCCAGCACCCCCAGTAATAACAATTATTTTATTTTTTTTCATAAACTTTTTTAGTAATCAGTCTTTATTTTCCCAAAAATATTTCTTTTTAATATCAAAAGTTTTATTTATTATATACTCTGCTACAATAGTTGAATTAAAATATTTAAAGTATTTATTCCTCCCATTTTTTGCAACTTTCTGTCTTAATAGGTCATCATTTGAATATTTGTTAATTTTTTTTGATAAATCGTTAATATCACTATAAGTTACAATTTCATTTTTATTAAAAAAATTACTGAATTTAGTTTTTTTATCAATCATTACCAATAACCCATTGCCAATTAATTGAGCGAATCTATCGCTAGTATAGTACTTAGAAGCAACACCCTGGCTCAAGTTTAAAGCAATCTTTGATTGAGAAAGAACTTTAATAAAATTATCAGCCCATATTGGCTCTTTATGATCGATACCATATATATCAAATTTTACGTTTGGTAATTTTTTAGTTAATTTTTTAAGAAAATTCTCACGTTCGTCAAATTTTCCTTTTTTTAATACACCTCTATGAACGCCATGACTCATTGCAAAAAAAACATCATTTTTTAAATTTCTATCTTTATAATTATTCAATGTTTCAAAAGATTCATCTACTGGATTGGGAATATAATAAATCATATTTTTTTTAGAAAATTTCAAAACATCTGGATCAGTTGTGCAAAAACTAGCATCCATAATATCAATTTTATTGAGGAACCTTTTTTTATTAAATATCCAATTTGTATCCATTCTGTCTAAAAACCATTGAGCAATTTTTATTTGTGGATAGTATTGCTTAATAATTTTCAGAGTTTCAATATTAATTAAATCAGCATGTCCTAGTATGATTAAATCTGGTGTGTAATTACCAATTACTGTAAGTAATTTTCTATTTAAATATTTTGCACCACTTAAATCATTCAATTTTCTATTATTACTTACAATATCTCTATCACTAAACTCCAAGACACTATGTCCTAAACGCACTAGACCGTTATTAATTCTTTTACCTGTATTGTAAAATAATCTACCATTATGTCTTTCATTAAAATTTGTTATATGAATAATCTTTAATTTTGTTTTTTTAGTAGAATTTGATTTAAATTTTTTATCTAATATTGATGATCTATAAACGTCAATTTTTTTACTTATATATTCATTAGTTAAATAAAAATTTTCATGTGATTTTTTTTGTAAATATGCTAATTTTTTTTTATTTTTTATCAAGTCATCAATTGCATTAAAAATATTATTTATTGTATTTTTCTTAAGTATAGTACCATTTGTGATAGTTTCTTTTAAACCACCTTTATCCGATATTATAACGGCACACCCCCTACTTGATGCTTCTAAACTAGTACGACCAAAAGGCTCCTGCCATCTTGAGCAAGCCACAGCAATACTCGTTTTTTCAAGAATTTTTAGAACTTTTTTATGTTCTTGAAAGCCTAATATATTAAGGTTTTCATGTTTAAAGATTAATTTTTCACGAGGTTCATCACCAATAACTAATCCACTCCAATCCTTATGTTTCTTTAAAATTCTTAATATTGCGCCACCAAATAAATCGTAGCCTTTTGCTGAATTTAACTTTCCAACAAAAGTTATTATTTTATCTTTTTTTGTAAAATCTATTTTTGGTTTGTTGGTAGATTGATTTATAACTTCTAGTTTTGGACTACCTGAATAAAATTTTTCTAAACCATCTAAAAACCTATTTTTTGACCACTCACTGTTAAAAATAATTTTTTGACATATTTTGAGTAAGTTTAATCTTTCTTTAATTTTTTCAGAACCAGCCATTTCGAGTGGATCGTTATGAAAATATAAAACAATTTTAGAATTAAGCTTTTTAATATATTTTAAATAATTTGGTCTATTATGAACTTCAATAATATCTACATTAGTACTTTTGTGTAATTCAATAAATTTGTTTACATAAAACCTACTTTGGCTTTGAAATAAACTACTTTTATTTAATTCTATATTTGTATAGTTTTTTGATAGTATAGATTTGAAATCTGTACTACCAAATATTCTTATATTTTTATTAAATTTACTTAATTTTGTTGTGTCATTTATAAATAAAGATACAGCACCTGCATAATTATCAGAATAATTTTCTTTATATGGCAAAAGTATTGAAATTTTCATTAAGCTGATTTTTCTAAAATTTCTTTTCTTAATTTTTTATTTTTTTTTAGTTTATACTCAAAAGACATTGCTTCATTCTTCGTTTTAAATTTTTTATTATAAATTAACAACCATTTATAGCCCATTGTGGATTTTGCTCCTTTATTAGAATTATGCTTGTTTAGTCTAGATATCAGATCATTTGTATATCCTACGTAGGTTTTTTTAAAACCAGGTGAAATAGATTTTAGCATATATGTGTAATAAAACATATCAATGGCGGTCCCTGGGGGAATCGAACCCCCCTTTGCAGGATGAAAACCAGCTGTCCTAAC
>ENA-OSJC01002815-OSJC01002815.1-marine-metagenome-genome-assembly--contig:-NODE-2815-length-12800-cov-25.030103_pt1 | contig 12800 bp, 9 predicted proteins | sample MGYA00237885_ERZ534234 | MGnify/ENA primary metagenome ERZ534234 (study PRJEB26413, sample SAMN06343907) | marine metagenome | isolation source: coastal waters | place: Atlantic Ocean: West Antarctic... | reverse complement strand
GATGTTTTTTCTGCTCTTAACTCAATGAAATTTACAATGGCTTGAAATGATGCTGTCCAATAAACCTCTGTATATTGATTCAATGGAAGTATGCATCTTGCTTGTTCCTTACCAACTCCCATATCAAGAAGGTTTTGATAACCATCTTTAATATGTGACATCGTATCATTCCATTTCCGAAGAGCTTCTTCTTGATCTTCAATAGCACCTTCTGTTGCCTGTTTATTATCTTCTGATTGAGCTCTGAATACTGTCGGTGTGTAAAAATCTTCTACTGGAACATATCTACCTGAAATCTCATTCCAAGCATGATCTTTAGTAGATGAGTTAGATGTCGTTTCAATACCAACCACGTGTTTATACCATTGTCTCATTACGAACTCTGGTGCTTTGATGTGGAATTGAACTTGTAGATGTCTGAATGGAGAGTAGTGTTTGTATTTAGCCAAATACCTAACTAACCTCTCATCTGATTTATCAAATGTTTCTTTTCTTTTACCGAATGATACTCTTGCTGAATTGACAACTGTTAAATCATTTCCCAATGAATCTACAACCTCAATAAAGCCTTTGTCTAAGACTTGACTTTTCATTTATATAACCTTTATTTTATAATAATATATATTAAATTAAAACATCAAAATGTATATTAATGTTAACACATTTTTGGTGGATTTATTTCATCTCCATATATATCCTCACCAGTTAAGAATCCATCTGTCCAAACCCCACCAGCTGCTTCACAAGCTTCTTGAGTTGTGTATTGTGAACCAAGAGAACAAGTTCCTGCACTACCACCGCCGGTATTTGTTCCGAATGCACTGCTTTGTGTAGTTGTATTATAATCAGACAAGTCCATCATACCCAATCTTCTTCTAAGTTCATCAACATCGCTTAAATCTTCAACGTATCTATAAAATTGAAACGGAGATAGTATCTTTTTTATACTTGGTATGGTGTTGGATGCTCTATTAATTTCTTTAATATTTCGAGAATACACACTATTTCTAGTTCCTGTTATGTGCCAATCTATTTGTATGTATTCGTATAATGCAGATGAGCCAAAGTCATCTTTACTAATTTCAAATGCAGGTTGATTCTTATCATTAGCTTGCTTAGCAAAGTATCTTTGATAAGATACATTTTTATAATCATCATCCGTTGGTATAGTGACGTTATTATTTAATTTCAACGGTGATTGTTTATTTAAAGAGTTATAATAAATAAAATTAGAAATATCACGTTTTAGTGGATAAATTAATTCACTGCGAGAATTATGTTCACCTCCTGTCATAAAGTGCTGTGTTAGTTGAGAAGTATAGTGCGTGTGGTAAGAAGTACCCGGCTTTACCATCTTTCTATTGCTATAATAAAATTCACCTTTCTTTGCTATTTGATTTTTAGCTGACCTTTCTGTTGCATTTTGTATAGCATTTACTTTTGGATTGGTAATAGCTAATTTATTTTTTCTATCTGCAAACAATCTTTGCAGATTTAAATCAACAACTATTATATCAGATCCAGTCGATGTATTCGATTGATTACTAGACTGATTACTAGACTGATTTTGCGACGTGTTTGATTGATTGCTATTTTGTCCAGTCGTAGTAGCCGGTGGTGGACCACCTGAACCTGCGCTATATGCCATTTTTAATCTCCACTGTAATTGGTTTTCCAGTTTCCATTAGCGGTATTAGATCTTTTCCAGTAAAAATTCCTATTTATTCTTTGTATACCGCTATTTTCTGGAGGCCTGCTAATAATAAGCTTTTTCATTTTATCGCCAGTGTAATCATAAGGACTAAATGGAACAAAACTCGTACCCTCTTCATTTTTAGCTTCTATGTGATTATGCCAATATTCTTTTCTTATAGAGAATGACTGCTGTTCTCTTATGACATCATTACCTGGTCTCGCACCAGTTTTAGTTCCACCAGTAGTAATGTATAATGGTCTCCAATCTTCTCTAAGCTGATATAGATATTCATTTTGATTATACTCACCTCTATAAGTATCTTTTAAATCTGTTTTTTTAGCTGTTGGGTTTTTAAGACTAGCCGGTGCTTTTATTCTTTGTTTTTCTTTCTTTTTTTCAACTTTTTTTTCAACTATTATAGGTGGTTTAATCGGTCTAAAATCTTTCTGATCATCATCATCATCATCATCATCATCATCATCATCGTTATCATCATCGTCAGTATCATCTTCTTCAATTTTAACCGGCGGTGGTGGTTTTTTAAATGGTTCAATTATGTCTGTATCCGTTGGAATGATTATGGGATCCGGAGTGGATTCTGGTAGTACGAATTCATCGTAGGGTGGAAATACTCCAGCTTCAATTGGGTCGGGGTCGGGATCGGGATCGGGATCCGAACGCTTAATTTCTGTTTCCTCTGGTTCTATATCAACATCTTCCGGATCTATCTTATGCTTGGTATCCTTCTCTGGGAAAGTTTGTTTCTTTTTCTTTTTAACTGGTAAAACTATTTTTTTCTTTGTAACTATAATCTCTTCTTTGACTTGCTTTATTGATAAACCTGAACTATTAGGTATGTGATTAATCCTCATCTTAGTAACCAACTCCGTAGACCAAGTAGCAGAATCAACCTTTTGACTTAAACCAAACACCTGAAAGTATGCGTATGGACCAAAACTTTTACCAGCGTTAACGATTTCAGCAGCATATTCTTCTTGTATATAATTGGTATGTACCAAATCACCAGGAGATATACCACCTATACCATCTATCTCTAAGGTTAGTTCTGCTGGTATTATAGTATCTACCTTTAGGAAGTTTTTATCTTCCCCTTTTAGAGTACCGTTCAATCTACTTCTTATTAACCTTTCTGCGTCTTTTTTTATATTTAAAAGTTTGCTAGCACCCTTTTTATATTTTGAATAATGAAATAAGAATGGTGTTGAATTGTCTAAAACATATTCTCCTTCTCTAGCTGGATCAACCTGATCTGTGGAAAAGCCCACGACCTCAGTAACTAGCCTTTTTATAGTTATTTCTTTAACCAAAATTATATTATCACCCGAAAATGTTAATTTAAATTTTGGTGCTCTTGCTTTATTAGCTTCATCTATTGTTTGCGTAGGTCCTAGCCATTGCTTATAACCCCAGCTTTCATTTGTAGTTATTAAGATACCAAGGTTCTTTACTATCTTTGAATTTGGATTTGTTTTATGGCTTCCAACACGCTGTGCGACTGGTGTTTCATCTTTGGATATATTGGAAGGCACCATATCTACTAAATATTTATCATCATACTCACTTTGTATATTTTTACCAAAAAGTTTCATCATTTCAGGATTATTATAGGTTGCGTTATGCGTATCCGTTTTAAGTGGCTTATTTGAACCATATAAAATGGTTAAAGCCATAGAATCAGGTATTTTAAAGGATAAATTTTGGTTCTTTACTATACTGCCAGCTTTGAATGAAGGAAACTTATAAATTCCTAAATCTTGAACTCGATGGCTGGAATTTCCTTCCCTATCAGTTACCTCAGAACCATCAATATCAGAAACAAAGCTTGTATATGTTATATTTTTGTCTTTTCCGGTTAGTGTATTTGTATTCTTATCAACCACCCCTACATTGGTACTGTCATAAGGATCAACCGCTAACTCAAAATCCCAAACACCATAAAAATTACTATTTAGTGATTTCAGTAATGCTTTTATACCATTTTCAAAGGTGCCAGGAGGGTTTGCCTTTGGTGTATCTTTAACCGTCATGTCTACACCAAAAGCTTTTTGTATTTCTTCTATATTTACCCACATATTTCGTAATATACCACTTCCACTTTCATCATCTTCTGTGAATTTATTTACATGAAAGAAATCTGATTGTAATCTTTTATATAGTTTCTTAAATATTACATCTTCTGAATATTCACCAGTTTCTAATTTTTTTGTTTTTTCTACGTTGCCTCCTGGAGCGAGACCAGCTACCCCAATCCTATTAATTGGTGGTAAGAGTTCAGGAGACCAAAACTTAAATGGGGCTATTGGATAAAAGAAATTGTTAGTGGTATATAAATTTCTAATCTTAGTTGATTCCTTTTCAAGCTCTGATACATCGGATTGTGGCATTTTATATGTATATGGTATGGTAGTAGAGTTTCCACCATCGTTAACAAATTTAGCAAAACTTTCAGCTGTAGTCTGTTTGTTTACATCTTTGATGTAACCCTCACCATTTTCTTGTGGCATAAGAACAACCGTTGAACCATTATTATTATTTGAGGATGGGGGCAAGACAATTTTATCACCTGGCTTTATCTGATTTATATTTTCTATATTACGATTCAATTCCTGCAAATCTACAATTGAAATATTATTTTCTTCCGCGATGTTACCAAATGTATCTCCTCCTTTTACTGTATAGGATTCTGATTGGTATTTTAATCCGGTGTCTGTAAGTTCTTTATCCCCTACGACGGTTTTAACATTTACTTCATCACTTTCATTCTGATCTTGTAAGACAACAATGGGTACTGGTAGGCCTGTGTTATCATCTATAACTGTTTTTATACTCCTAAACGTAATCTTTATACCTGCGCCATCTTCTGAACCAGCATCATATGATAGATATCTATTTAATATTTGATCTTCCATATAACCCCACTTTACAAAGAAGTTTTCCTTGCCATCTACAACCACCCAACAAACTTGAACATTATTAAAATCATCCACAGCTATTGCATAATTCTTTTCTATAAAGTGAAGTCTTTTTTCAAATGATGAATACCCACTTTTTCCTCCCTCATTTTTTTTGAAAGGATTCCATTTTCCAGTCACAACTTCTTTTAGCTCCCCACCTTCAACCGGCCACCCTAAAACATTATGTTTTATTATATTTTGAAGATTTATCAAAGCATTTATTATATTATCACCTTGCTTGTCGGATGTAATTTTTCGATCTTCTATTTCCGCTTTTCTTTTAGCTGTAGTATCGGAATCTGCTAATTGTTCTTGCTGTTCTTTTGTCAATGGTTTGGAAATTATTGATATCTGATCGGTTGGTCTGTCGATAGGTTTTTGAAATAAGGATGAACCCAAAGCAGTTATTTTAGTAACACAATCAAATCCCCCATCAGGCCTCATTGTCATTTCAAAGTTAGAAACCTTGCCACCTATAGCATCGTAATCACCACCCATGTTTTGAACTCTGACTTGACCATCGTCGAATATTTTTTGGTCTACGTTATATCTCCCACCATTTTCACCATCTTCCCGCCAAGTTATAAATGGTGTATCATTATACATCTGAGAAAAGTTTTTTACATTTGAGTTAACCCAACCCCAATCTAAAACTACAGTTTTGCCTACAGTTAAAAAGTATGGAGTTAACTCATCTAACTCTTGAATAGAACCAACAATCCAATTTACAGTAGCTTCCCTTATAGCTTTATAAGAACCTTTATAATTTACCTCTATACTTTTGATTCCAGCAACAGGTCTGATTTGATTGTTTGATTTTTTATTGTATAGTCCTCTAGATTGTGATCCGGCATCCACACTAACTCCGAATTTCTGTTTACCATCATCTGAATTAACTTTACCGCCAGAGATGAGAATATTATCTATCGCATCAATTTTATTAGAACACATCCTTACGAATGTCGTTCTACTTTGTATGTCTTGTGGTTTAATAACACCGGCCACGTCAGATTCACCTGGTTTAAGTTCTTTATATGCTAATGCCCTTTCCTTAGCCTTTAGTTTCTCTTGAATATTTTTGGGTATAAATTTTGTATACATTTTTTAACTATTGCTTAAATTAACTGATTCTAAAATATCGTCTATTACTGTTGGTATTCTTAATTTATTTTCAGTTGAAGGTGAAATTTGTCCTTTACTTAAATCATTTGCTTTAGCAATAATCCACCAAAGATTTGAGTCACCATAGTATCGCTGAGCCATAGTATCAAACCTGTCACCGGAAATAGGAAATACAAATATATCTGAATCCTTAATTGGAATGTTTGGAACTATGGTGGGTTTATAATACCTCTTACCATCCTTATCTTTTTTAATTTTTGAATTTGTGTATCTCATTATGATGAAAACCTTAAGTCATCGAACCCTATGTTAGATTCCTCATTCGGGTCTGGGAATACAGGAATAGCTACCGGCTCTATATTTACACCAAAATTTGTGGGTGAAAGAGGATTACTCCTTCTAATTGCTTGGACATTACCTGATTGAATTGATTCGTACTCTAACCCATTATAATGTTTAGTGGATGTTGAAGAAAGTTTATTATTTCCTATGTGTCTAAACTCACAAGCTACTTTCATATAATGTGGAAATTGTAATCCATCATCAAGTTCCCAAGTGCTATTATCCTCTACAGTAACACTAAGACCCATCAGTATACCGGATGATTCTACAAACATATCACCCAATGTTAGTTCCATAAATGGAGTTATCATCATATCTTGTTCGGTATATGAAGGATAACAAAGTCCTATCAGATGATTTAATTTACCCATCAATATAGGAAACTCTTGTTTTGTTTTTGGGTAAATACTAAAATTAAAACTTACGTTTCTATCAGCACCTTGATAAATATAAACCTTGTCTGGTCTACCAATATACCTTTCTTCTCCATACTCAGGGGTTACAGAATCTGATATACCATCAAGAATAGCTCTAAAGATTATGAATCTACCAGTAACCACATCCTTAAATCTAAATTTAATAAAGTCTTTTACTTTTCCTGTTTGAGCCTCATCGTAATCAAGTGGATAATGTAATGCATTTATCTTATCGGCACCAGGTGATTTTAAACTACCTTTGTCTGTCGTTATAAGTCCAGGACTTCCTATCTGATTAACTATTTCTTTTCCAGCAGTTTTTTTCTCATAACTTGTATTTATATCTAACATCCCATATGCTGACTGGTGATGTCTTTTTATAAGAGGAGCATTAGATGGGCTTTCTGCTGTTTCCTTATTAAAAGTTCCACCTTTTTTTTGTTGTACCTTATATACATCTACGGGAAGCTGAATTATACCCTTTCCAAAACTCGGACCACTACCTAAAATACCCATTGACGTTGGTGATGCTGAATCAAATGGATTTAAATATTTATTTGGATTAGATAATCCTATAAATGGAGAAGCGGCAGCAGCTGAAATTCCATCATTCACAATCCCAATTCCAAAGTTTAAAGCTGAAGTAGCAAGTGAATCAAGTATTGAGCCTTTTTTAAAACCAGCTGTAGTAACATCAGAAATTGGTGGAATATCAATAGTAAAAGCTCTTGCTTGATAAGCCAATCTACTTCCAGCCCCTTCTTGAAAGTTTGGATTAAATGCACCAATAATGCTTTCCACCCCAGCGGTTAACTTTAATACACTCCCATACCTAGCCAATCTTCCAGTAGGATCAGCGTGCCTCTCTGGATGAAAATTAGGTAAACCATTATCTGTTACTCCAAATACGGAATCCTTTTTGAAAAATTTAGATTCAATTGTTGGATTCATTTTTTGTAATGCTATCTGTTTATCTATAAAGGTTGCACCTTGTGGTGTGTTTAAAAATAAATCAATTCTGTCTCTGTCTGCTTTATTTCTTTGAGCTAAAAGGTTAACGTTAACACCAGGTATCGATATGTTGCCATTTGAAGTATCTACGCCTGAGGTATAACTTTCCCAATTGGTTTGATTACTCTCACCACTAGAAAATGGTCTTAGGATAAAAGGTTGAGAATCATTTCCAGCAAAAGGACCTTTATTAGCCACTGTTCTGAAATTAGCTATTGCAAATGCATTTGAGTCACCCAAACCAGCAGGTGTATTTAAAAAATCCCCACTGCCATATAGGTTAAATAAATCAATTTTGGTTTGATATAAAGTATCATCAAGACCTAAAGGTGAAAATAGAGAATTGAATGTATCTAATACACCAACAGCATTTGGTAAATTAAGGGTAGTCTGTGTTTCTATTAGAGGAGTGTAAAGATTGGTTTGAAAATTTTGCTCAGGTGAAGAAAATTGTGAAGTTCTTCCAAGCAACGGTAGTAAACTAGCAAACTGAGTAACTCCACCACCTACTGCTGATTTTACATCAGTAAGAGTATTGCCTGGATTAAAATTTACAAATTTTTCATTCGCTGTTTGAAAAGCGCCATATCGAACCCCAGCTTTTAATTCTCCATTTGGTGATATATGAATTGATTTTCCATTCATTTCACTAAAGTATCTACTATAGTCTGGAACTGTAGTTGGGTCTAACATATTATTTGGTTGGTTTATAGGAAATGATTTATGTTCAAAAGATGTAAGAGTTAAGTGGTCAAATACGCCTCTTCTCTTATCATTAATAAGCCCAACTCTAGTATTACTACGACCAACTGCGAAGTTTTGCATTTCTTTTTGAGGCGAATTTCCCCAAGTTAATGAAGCTTCTCCTGGATAATTGCTTAAAGATGGATTAGATGCAGCTAAAGGATCTGCAACGTAACTAGCAATAGGTGTGGTCATAAAATCAGAGGAAAATTGTGGCTGTATTCTTGCGCCTAATATATTATCATTCGGTAAAATATAGCTTGGATTTGATAGTCCTGGATTTCCATCTTCATTATATTCACCAAATGTACCATAACCACTTCTTGTTTTCGTATTAGTTCTAACACCAGTATTTGGTGCCTTGATAGTTCCTTCCGCAACCTTATTGTAAAGAGATTCTAAATCAGTTTTTGGTGTGAATCCAGTAGCACCACCGGTCGTGTCATCAAAAAAATCAACACCCTTAGCAATCTGATTATCCACCTTGTCAGGCGATGTCTGATTGTATTTAAAGTTTGTTAAATCTGATGCTAAATCTTTAAGAGCCACTTTCTATCTCCTATGTAGCACTTGAGAGTGCTATATCACCTATTCTACTGGTTAACCTATTCATTAAGACTTCATTTTGTTTAATTAATTGTTTTAGTAAGATATTTGTTTTACCCATTCCCATACCCATTTCATTTCTAGTGCCTGAGAATGCTTCTCCTTTATGAACTACTGCCATACCACCTTTTTTTACAACTCCACCCTTTTCCATTCCTGCCGCTGATGCGATGGCACCTGCTCCAGCACCTATTCCTGCGCCGATAGCTAATCCAGTAGCAGCTCCTTTAGCTGCATCTAATCCATCTTTACCTATAGTAAATCCACTAGTAAGCACTGCTTTTAATGCCATAACAATTGCAAGTATACCAGCACCGGCAGCTGCACCCATTGCCATATTTTTTGCTAAATTATTAGACCTTTCCGCTTCTATTTTTGCTACCTCAGCTTCACCCGCGGCTAGTTTAGCTAACTCTGATACTTCTAACCCAACAGCTGCGGCTAAAGATTTTCTTTGAATAAAATCTAGTTTAGCAAACTCTGCTGCACCACCAGCTTGCCTTTTCACCTCTGCCAATACACCAATCATGTCACCTTCCATCACTAACTGTCTGGCTCTATCTAAGCTCATCTGTCTACCAATCAACATAGAAGCTTCCATTTCTCTTTCAATAGAACCTTCTATATCCATAATAGATTCAGCTATCTTATCCACTGTGCTTAAATTTAATCCTAATTTTCTGGCTGCTATAGCAGCTTTAGCTAGGTTATCCCCGCCCTTCATTGCAAATTTAGCAAAGGTTTCTGAATTTTCTGCCATATCATTTAATACTGCTGCTGGAGCAACACGAGCAGCTCTAGCCAAATTACCAACAGTTTCTAATGTATTTAAATTTGTTTCTATGGAAGCACCATTAATGCCTTGCATCGTTTTAAGTAACTTACCAGCATTATCACCACTTAATCCAAACTGTCCTGTTATTCTACCTAAACCCATTGATACACTAGCTGATATTGCATCTAAAGAACCAAACTCATTTGCTAATGAAGTTACAGCAGCTTCTCCTTGTTCTAAACTACCACCAAAACGTTTTGCATTCAGTCCAGCTAGTTTCATATTACCAGCTAACCTAGCCGACTCAACTACTGAAGTTCCTAATGATTGTCTTATTTCTAAAACTTTACCAGCAAAGTCTGTTGCAAATTTAACTGCTAATCCTAAAGCAGCTGCACCCAATAGTGCTGGGCTCGTCATTATAGCAGAGAATTGTTTTGCTTTATCTCGCATACTTTGCAATCCATCCAAGTCTTTGGCATCTATACTCAGAGCATTTTCTAAACTCTTCCCAGCTTTTTCAGCATTTTCAGCAAAATCTTCTAAGTTAACACTCATCTTTCCATAAGCTTTCTGTGCTTCTTCGCTCATACCTTGAAACTGCTCTTCTAAGTTATTTAAAAAATCAGCAGCTTTAAATGTACCATCTTTCATTTCTTGAACAGCAGCTGCTTGAGCTTCTTGCACTAAATTATAACCCTTTTGTTCCTCGCCCTTACTTATTTGAGCACCTTTATTTGCGGCTTCTAATGATTCTGTCAAATTATATTGTTTTAAAATTTCACCAGTACCACTAGCCATTAACTTATTTAATTTTGCAGTTAAACCAACTGTAGTTCTCGCAATCTTAGCCTGTTCTCTTTTTATTTTGATGCTATCGTCATATTTTGATATTTTTTGTAAGAGATTAGCTTCAGTTTCTTTTAGATTATTTAATTCTCTTGCCGCTTTTACTCCTAACTCACCTTCTTTATTATATCGAGCAGTATTCTTAATAATATCATCCTGTAACGACTTAATATCTTCAAGAGCTTTTTTTGTTTGTTTTAAATCTTTAATATCCATTATTTAAGCTTTATACCTTTTTCTTTTGCAATTTTCTCAAATTCATCTATTAAAGCCCGCGAACTACTTTTTAAACTATTCATCTTACTTTCCAATTCAGGATTAGCTCTAATTGCTTTTTTTAAAACTGCATCAGTTTTACCTTTTTTAATGCTATCAAACACCTTATCAATTAACTTATCTATTAAACCCATTACTACTCTCCATAAGATTATTTTTGTGTGGAATTATTCAATAATAAATATCAAACTTCTTACTTTTTGTATGAAGGATGTGAACTTTTGTTTTTCTGTTGAGCCTTCTTTACCTCTTCAGCTTGTTCTTTGTAGTGTTTCTGTAACCTTTTGAAGTAAAACTTCCTAAGATAAATAGGCATGTTATACACTTCAGAGAATGAGAACATACTCTGTGAATTAAAACTTATTTGAAATATTTGCTCGTGTATCTGTGTTTTATATTCCAACGGAAGGCCAAAGAAACGTAACGGTCATAGGGACCGTGAACTCCTTTTCATTTCCTTCTGAATCTATATATGTGGATTTCATATCGACATCAGGCATTATTTCAGCCATGTGTATTCTAAAAGCCATTGAGTCTCTGGATAAAAATTCGTTATCTACAAAACTATTAATATTAGCTCTTTTAGTATCACCATCTATAGAAACTATCTGGTGTTTTAAGCGTGTAGTTAATCCATACCCGACTCCATCGCCAATTTTTTCGTAACCAGCTATTTCTTTTTCAATTTCTATTTCGTCAGCAGAGGTAAGTAGCTTAAATATTAGTTTTCTTTTAGTAGCAGGCAAATCAAACTCAAACTCATTGACTCCATCCGATACTTTAGACTTATCTAACTTTTTATCTTTTAAAGACGTTAAATCAACTTTTATTTTCTGCCCATCATATTCTACAATATATTCCTTACCATATGCAAGAATACGAGCAGCTATAAGAATAGCATTCTTATCACCGATTAGTAATTCATCTACTTTGATTGATTTATCTACTATTAGTGCCTGTAATAACTTCTCAATAACTATACCTTTCTTTATAAGGTTAGCTGATGTGAGGATATCCTCTTCTCTTGCCGTCATATACTTGATTTCTATTGTACCACTAGATAGCGAACTATCCTTTGGATATAACAATCCCTGTGACGGCAGATCCACTACTTCCGTAGGGAATTTTACTTCTGCCATATTTGACTCCTATTGATTTACTGTGAAACTATAACTATTTTTTACCAAACTTCTCTGCTGCTGTAACTCCTAATCCTACCACGGATATATACATAAAGCATTCCAATATCTTATCTTTTACTTCAAATGCGGTAAAGGTGTCTGCACCCCAACAACAAATCAGCATAAAGAAAGCGGCAAAGCCGACTGTTCTCTTTGAAGATATTTTAGCATCGCTTGATAGCATTTCTGTTAAAAAACCCATTTTTACTCCTTAGAATTGTAAGATAGCGTAATCGTATCTTAGTGTTAGTGTTATGTCATTGGGTTCATTAGATTCCCAACTCATATCACCAAAATTAGCAGACTGAATCATAGCACCTTTAAGTGTCCATTCCTCAACCTTATCACCAACTGGTCCTAATACATTAAATGTAATATCTTTCTTATAGAAGTCTGAATATCCATCTCTTCCTGTTACAGACTCTTTATGTAATCTTACCCATTCCATAACTGCTTGTGCGCCAGATGGAACGATTGGGTCATAGAGAGTAACCTCTAAAGTATCCCAACTTCCTTTTCCTTTTACATATCTTTTTGTATTTATATGATCCAATACTATTTCTTCAAATGTGATTGCTGGTCTAGCTGCTGATTTAATAAGGTATGCAGGTATTCCCTCTATATACATAATAAACCGATTTTTAACTTTAGGTTCAAACGGTGTGAACATAATTTCTGAAGGATCGATTAAGTCTGGCATTTCAGTTCTCCTAATAAGTGTTTAATTCTTTCATATATAAATATAAACAAACTGAAAAATCGATACAGATTATCACCTTATTATTTCATAGTTTTTTCATAGTTTTA
>ENA-OSJC01002812-OSJC01002812.1-marine-metagenome-genome-assembly--contig:-NODE-2812-length-12807-cov-6.909112_pt1 | contig 12807 bp, 11 predicted proteins | sample MGYA00237885_ERZ534234 | MGnify/ENA primary metagenome ERZ534234 (study PRJEB26413, sample SAMN06343907) | marine metagenome | isolation source: coastal waters | place: Atlantic Ocean: West Antarctic... | reverse complement strand
TGCAGGTCAACAAAGTTATCATGAAGACTCATTAAGTGATCTTCATAGATTGGAAATAAGTCGGCTAATTTTTTAATGACGCCTTTTTCAAAACTAATGTTGTAGGCCATCATAAAAGAGCCTTTAGGTATGTCTTCTATCATTCTTTTAATAATTTCTTCTCGAGGGTCCTTCCCAGGTTCGGCTAAATATTCTTTATGCTCTATAGTTCCGTCTTTGTGCTCAATATGAAGTGAATACTGAAAAGGATATTTCTCATAGGAGGACATACCGCTAAATAATGGAATTGCAGGATTTAGAGTTTCAAAATCAAAGTGATAGATTGGGTAGCTTAAAGAATCAACAAACTCTTTTATTGCCCCTTTGTTGATGATGCTCTTTTTGTATTTCCATGTGTCTACAAAAAGCTCTTGAATAGTACTTAACTTAAAGTCTTCAGGAATGTCTTCAACCGAAGTGATACCATCTTTATAGAGCTGCATCGATTTACTATTTTTAGTAAACTGAAATATATTAAAAGTAGAGTAGTCAGGAATGCCTCTTTGTGTCTTCCAGCAATACGCATGAGCATCACAAACATAAGGATTGTTGCAGTGCCATCCTATATCGATATTTGGCTCATTTTTTATATCTTTGAGGGTTTTCCTAAAACTCTCAATATTTGATGGAATTTGGGCATTTAAACCTAAAACCTCTTCTGTGACATTAACGCTTGTAAAAAGCTTCTTAATATCAATTTCTGAGCCTCTTACGTAGTCTGTATTGAGAAGAGTGATGAAAGTGTCGCTTACGTTATAACCTAGGCCATTTAGCACATAGTACTGAACTGAGACGTCATGAACATAATTGTAAATGTCATCAATTGACTTGTTACTATGCCAAGTTGAGCTTTTGACTTCATAGATCTCAAAACTACCATCTTCTTTTTGATGGAGTATGTCGATCATTATTAAAATATCATCGTATTTAAATGTTGCTTCATAAATATTTGTAACACCCTCACTAAGCCAGTTTTGGGTAAGCGCAATCTTTTCTTTGAAGCTAGTTCCTTTAAACGGAACTTCCTTTCCTCCTGGAAAAAGCTCACAAGCTAAAGCACCAACTTCATTGCCTGTTGCAAAAACTGCTTGTAAATGTGCTCCAGGCGGAGTTAATACTTCGGGTTTATATTTTTTAAGCCACAGTGCTTTTTTACATTGAAGTCCCTTGGTGTAAAGGGATTTAGATAAGTTCAGTTTGGGAAATATCGCTCTCATAGGGCTTCTTTAATTATTGATTGCATTATTGACGGGCCTCACTTGTAAGCAACATATTTTTAACTAACTAATTAACATTAAATTAAATTTCGCTTAGAACAATATTCAACAAGCTCTTGCCCATCTAACCTTTCAGTATAAGGATTCCTTCGAACATAGAATTTTCCATCAAGATAGCATCCACTACCTTCTTTTATAAATGAACATTTAACTTCAAGAACGTGATTTTCATTAACTTTGATTAGTTCAAATTCGATTAAGTTTAAGAATTTTTTGCCAATTTTTTTATCTAGTAATCTTCCAAACCATATTTTAAATCCATCAAAACTATTTTTATGAAGTTGAGTAATTTCCTTATCCATACCTGTTATTTCACCAGAATCTGTTACACCTATTAAAAGGGTTCCTCCATCGGTGTTTAAAAATGAACAAAGGACTTTAAGTGATGCATGAATTAAGTCTTTATTTAAAGCATTAGTTTTAATGTCTAGTCGAAGCGTCTGTTTAAGCTCAATAGTTTTATTTTCTCTACCTCTTTTGCCCAAAATACCGAGGATTCTATCGCTATCATTAAGCATTTCAAGTCTTGAAATAATGTCTAAGAGCTCATTATTTGTGTTTACTGCATTAACAGGATTTATAAGGAGTTTTGAAGATAAAACATCGATTCTATTAGATATATCTTTGACTTTATTTAATGCAGATGTAATAATTTTTTGATCAGATAGCTGAGGAACAGGAATTTTGATACCTCTCCAAGCGTCTCCATAATATTTATAATTTTCAGAGGCAATTTTTAATTGGATTTCACCGTGTTGACTCTTTAAGTAGTGAAGAAGGTAATTTGCTAAAGCAATAGTATCTGAAGAAGATTTACCAAGTAAATCACTGTCAGTATAGAGAGCAACAACAGATCGAATACCATCTTCAAGTTCCCAATTTTTATATTCTGACCACTTCCAAACGGAAGGATGAAAAATTTCAAAACGAAGTGGCATATAATCATAGTTTATAATCTCAATAATTATTAAATCATCAACTTCCTTAAGGATACTAAGAGGCGTGTAATTAGACGCATAATCAGCTTGCATCATCAGATCACCTAGTGCCTGAAAGGGTTTATGATTATCCTTAGTAGGTTCTTCATCAAGATGTTTTCTAGTGGCTAAATACTCTTCTACTAGTGATAAATATTTTGTACCGTTTATGTAAACTGCATCTTCATTTTTTTCGTAGGCTTCTAAAATTTTAACTATCAGATGGGGCGTAAACCCTATTTTTACTACTAATTTCTCAAGACTGAGCTCATTTACATTTTCAAATTCTAAGCTTGGTATTGAAAGATGCTCAAGTGAGTTATATAAATTGGTCAAATTTGAAAATTTACTTCTAGAATAAATAATTGCTTCACCAGATAATAACTTCTTGTATGCTGTTTTTTGATTTGATTGCCGTAGATTTTTGTTAAATATATCATTAAAACTTGACAGAATATTAAGATCATCCTCATCCTCATCATCCCACTGCATTGTTGACATTTCAGTGCAAATTAATAATTTCAATGTCTTTACTTTTGAAATCCAAACTGCAATATATTTAAATTCCACTGGAAGAATATCTTCTTTAGAATTATTGTTGAGCCTGTCATCGCTAGCACCAAAAACAGCATTTATATAAAGTTTTTGAGATAAGAGGTCTTTTGAAAGAGTTTGTAAGGTTGCTGACGGAATATAAATTAATGCAGAGCCATTTTTTGATAGTAATTTAAGAATCGAGAGGCACTCACTTGAGTAGTCCCATAGGTCAAAAATGCCTTTAAATAATCTAACTTTAGCTGAAGAGTTGTTTGTTCGAATCGAATCTAACCGTTCTTTTGATAGCCATTCAATAGTTGTTTTAACCATCTTTGTTAATTCTATTGAAGAGAATTTAAGGTGTTTCTCACAATAATCGTATATGAGGCCATCAAGCTTATCCCCGTTATAATTTAAGAATTCATCTTGACTGCCTTTTGAAAGCCTTTCATAGGTATCTTTTTGAATCTCTCTTTTAGAAGTTTGTACTGTTGGAATTGACATAAACTAAAATAATTTTAAATACATCTCTTGAATTCTACATTATTTTTATTGTTTATATAATTAGATGAAATTTAATTTAACCTATAATTGTAGGTTAAATATTGCTTCAAAATTATGATTAAAACAATAGAGTTATTTGCAGGTGTTGGTGGTTTTCGATTAGGACTTGAGAAAAATAATACAAAGCAAAAACAAAATTTTAAAGTGGTTTGGAGTAATCAATTTGAACCTTCTACAACTTCACAGACTGCATCTAGAATTTATGAAGCTTGGTTCGGTAATGAAAATCATTCTTCACAAGACATAACCAAAGTCATTAAAGAGGATTTTGACTCTATTCCTGAACATGACTTACTCGTTGGAGGGTTTCCATGCCAAGATTATTCTGTAGCAAGATCTTCTAGCTCAGCTAATGGAATAAAGGGAATAAAGGGAAATTTATGGTGGTCAATTCATGAGATTTTAGAAAAGCGTTTGCCTAATTATGTAATGCTTGAAAACGTTGATAGTTTGCTTAAATCTCCATCAACTATGAGAGGAAGGGATTTTGCTATTATTCTGGCATCACTCTCAGATTTAGGATACGCAGTTGAGTGGCGTATTATTAATGCGGCTGAATATGGGATGCCTCAAAGAAGAAAAAGGGTCTTTATAACAGCTTATAAAGAAGGCACTAGTATTCATAACAAAATCTCCAAATTAAAAACTTCTGATGATTTATTTAAATGGGTAGCAAGTGACGGGGTCTTACAAGATGCTTTTCCAATGAATTTCATAAATGATATGTTTCCAAATTTCAATAAAATTGAAGGAAGCCTTCCTGAGATTTCAGATAACAAGCTAGGTTTTGATTCAAAGACAAGGCCTTTTTCAAATTCAGGCGTAATGATTGATAGAATTGTCTATTCTCAAAAGGGTGTTCCAGATGAATATAAAGGTAAAACTGTTAATTTAAAAGACATCCTTCAGAAAGAAAAAGTTTCAGAAGAGTTTTTTATTCCTGCGGCAGAACCCCAGCCATCTTTGTTAGATAAGTGGCTGTATTTGAAGGGCTCAAAAAATTTAATTAAAACTTCTAAAACTGGCTATAAATATCCATATGCAGAAGGTCCAGTAACTTTTCCTGATGCTTTAAATCGAGCCTCACGAACCATTATTACGGGTGAAGGAGGTAAAAGCCCTTCTCGTTTTAAACATGTTATCAAGGACCCAATGAGTGGAAGACTGAGGAGGCTTACACCATTCGAGTTAGAAAAATTAAATATGTTTCCAGGGAGTCTTACAAAAATGAAAGGGGTTTCAGATGGAAAGAGGGCTTTTTTTATGGGAAACGCACTTGTCATTGGTGTTGTTACCAAAATTTCTAAGTCTTTAATTAATATGATCTAATACCACTTATTAATTGTTAGGCCCAAAATGATATATACTTTTTGTTAACTTTATTAGAGGAAATAATATGCCATTAAATAATTCAGCAAGGTCACAAAAAATTCAAGAAATATATAGTGGTGAAAGTTATGGAATGAAAGAAATACTTTGGAATGAGGGTCAGATGAATGACGCCTCGTTACAACCAATGCCATATTTTAAGATACCTCTTGAATACCTAATTTATAATGCTGATAATGGACGAATTCTAAGTAGAACGCTCGCAATAAAAGGGCAGGAAGAGGTTATTGATCCTGAGTCAGAAGAGGGCAATAACATGATTGAAGGCTTCCTGGAGGCTTCAGATAAATCAAAAAATGCTAAAACAGAAGCAGATATTCGAAAATGGGGACAAAAAGAAGTTGGAATAGTCACTCTTGATGGTATTGTGATTGATGGAAATAGACGTCTTATGACCTTAAACAAAATATCTAGAAATCCACCCAAAGATAAGCCCAGCTCTGATTTTAAATATTTTAAAGCTGTAATACTTCCTATTAAGCTTCAAGACAACTTTAAAGAAATAAAAAGACTTGAAACCATTGTTCAAATGGGCGAAGATAAAAAAGCTGATTATGGCGCTATTGAGAAGTATTTACAAATAAAAACATCTTTAGAGGCTGGAGTTTCAGAATCAGAAATTGCTGAATATATGAATGAGAAAGTTTCGAAAATACAACAGTATAAAAAAACTTTAGCTGAAATGGAAAAATATTTAGATTATATGGGTTATGAATATCAATATCCTCAGCTTTTTGATAGAGAGGATTACCTAATTAGTCTTGCTAATTGGATGGAGACCTATCGAGGAACTCAGAGTGCTAAGGGGTATGATGGCTATGATGATATGAATGTAACCTTCCTCGAGATACTTTGTTTTGATTTAATTAGGTGTTATTCAGTTGTTGATAAAGATCATTTTAGAAAAATTGGTGGGGGTCTCAAAGGTAGTCATATATTTGGAGATAAAGATATATGGACTCAAATGTTTGAAATACACAGGGAGGGCATCAAGCCATTAATAGACAACGAACCTTCAATTGACTGGGATTCAAGTGATGTAACAAATTTCTTAGATGATCGAGATACACAATTTGCTAAAAAAGCTGAAAATCTTATTACTGATAATTTGGGTGATCGCATTAAAGATTTAAATCGAAGACAAAATAATGATAAGCCAAAAAAACAAATTGATGATGTAAATAAAACCCTAAAAAGCATAAATCCCAAAGCTCGTGCTTTTACTGAAAAAGCAACTATTACTGGAATAGGTGAAGCCGTAGAAAATGGTATTGATCTTTTAAAAAAAGCTGGAACTTTTGGCAAACTACAGTTACTTAAAAAAGTTTTAAAAATGTTGACTGAGATGGGTTCCTTTTCTACTGAAGACCTAGAAGATGGAAAGATTTTGACAGAAATGAAAGAAATTAGCAGTGCTGCTCATACTCTTAAAAAAAATGCAGGCGGCTAATAAATGTCTGAAATACTTTTAGATATTGATAATTCATTATCTCATTTCTCCCTATCAATCACTCCAAATGAATTAAAAAAATATTATTTGCTTGATTTTGCTCTCAAAGAGCTTAAATATGAGGTTATTGAAAATTGCCTAATAATTCCGTTTGATAGTAATTTTAAAATTTCTATTGTTAAAAAAATCCAACAGATTTTTGATTATGAGCAGATTGAATTAACCCTCAGTAATAATATAAAAGAAGAGCTTGCGGGTTTTGCTCGGGATGAAGATCAATTCGACCTTTTCACTTCAAATGCAAAACAAATAAGAAATGAAGAAATTACTCTTAAATCTGAGTTTTATAATCAATACAAAGCATTTATAGACTTTGTTGCATCTGTTTTTGTCAGGCCTTTAAAAGAATTTCAAAATCTATCTGCTTTTCATATGGCTTACTCACAGCATTGTTGTAATTTTTCAGTACCTGGAGCTGGAAAGACAGCTATTGTTTTAGCAGCTTATTCATACCTTAAAAATCATAAAGATATTTCAAAAAAAGTTGATCGTATAGTTGTAGTAGGTCCTTTTGCTTCTTTTGCTCCATGGGAGGATGAATTTAAAAACTGTTTTGGATATCCTGTTAACTCAAATAGAATTTATGGTGGAATTGATGTCAATCAGAGGCGCCGGCATTTAGTAACTGGACAGCCTGCAGAGTTGACACTAATTAGCTACAGTATTGTGCCATCACTAGAGAAAGAAATATCCGAATTTATTGACAAAAATAATGTCATGATTGTTGTTGACGAAGCTCATCGAATTAAAAATCAAATTGGTAAGCAAGCATTGGCGACTCTCCAGGCTTCAACTAATGCTAAATCTAGAATTGTTTTAACAGGAACTCCCTTGCCGAACGGCTATCAAGATTTATATAACCTATATAAATTTATATACCCTTTTCATTATGAAAAAATTCTTAATACACATTACTCCAATCTTGTAGATCTTAATTCAAGTGATGCTTATAACTTAGATAATAGAGTGACAAATTTAATAGATAACGTCTCCCCATTCTTTATAAGGATAAAGAAAAAACATCTAAATTTACCTCCAATTAAATCTCATTATATTCGAATTAACATGGATTTTAAACAGCAAAAAATTTATGACTTTATTGAAAAACAATATGTTCTATTTATAGAACTCTCTGAGGCAGATTACAAGGCAGCCGAAATTTTAAGAAAAGCAAAATTAATCAGGCTTAGACAAACTTCAACCGACCCCTCTATGCTATTTAACTCAATTGCAGATAGTCTAGACCATAATGATGGCAATAAAAAGCATTTTGAAAAGTCAGCTAATGATGAAATTGGAGGTGCTGATATTTTTGATGAAATACAATCATATAAGTCGATTATTCCACCAAAATTTTCATCTGTATTAAATTTACTAAATGAGATTTTACCAAAGGGGGAAAAAGTCCTTATTTGGACGATTTTTGTTTCAAATGCTGAAAAACTTAAAAGTTACCTTGAAGATAATGGTATTTATTCTGAATTACTAATTGGTAAAACACTTGACACTGAAAGAGAGAAAACTATTAAGATTTTTAATAATCCTGATAACTTAAAGCTTCAGGTGGTAATCGCAAACCCATTTACAATTGGAGAGTCTATATCTCTTCATAAGGGCTGTCATAACGCATTTTATTTAGAAAGAGATTATAATTGCGCAAGTTTTCTGCAGTCTCTTGACAGGATTCATAGAGTTGGCTTAGATCCTAATCAAATCACAAATTATTACTATTTTCTATCAAATGAATCTATTGATGAGATTATTGATGAAAAAATTGATTTTAAGATAAAGAGAATGTCAGGAGTTATTGACGGAGAAATACCGTTACTCGCTGGTATTGATAGTAATAATGAAAATGAATTATCTGAAGCAGTAATTTTAAGTTATGATCGAAGAAATTCTTCACTATAGCAATATTGGTACTCCAAGTTACTTGGCCCAACTTATAAGCTATGCAAATAGCTCAACTTATACTGAGAAAGAGTTGAAAGATTTTTTTTTCAGAAAATCAATTGACAACAGATATATATTTGATGGAGGAGTTCATTTTTTAAGTTTAATTGGTTTTTTTATTAAAAATAAATCAAATAATATAGAAATAAATAAGTCATTACTTCATTTTCTTGAAAACGATTATTTGCTTATAGAAAAAATAAATAGCTTGTTTCTACTTCAATTAACTCAGAGTGATTTGTTTAAAAAGCTTTTTAACAAATCAACAATGTTTTATGAGCAAGACGGTACATTAGTAATTAGCAGTGCAGCCTTTAAATTTAAATACGCAATAATTAGACAGTTTTTATTAGATTTCAATGTGATTTCTAAGCACGCTTATATCAATAAAAATTATCTAGTTAATAATAACTATCAAAGTTATTTTAATAATATTGATATTTCTAAAAAAAATGAACAAAGAATCTTAACACTTGATGAATTTAAGAAATTACAAGAGCTTAAAAATACATATGGTGAAAACGCTGAAAACTTTGTAGTAGATTATGAAAAAAATAAATTTAAATCACATGAATTGGTTGAATCTATTGAAAAAATATCTAATTTAAATGTGTCTGCTGGTTTTGATGTAGTTTCTCTTCAAAGTGATGGTTCAAATATAATTGATAAGTTTATTGAGGTAAAGTCTTACTCTAATAATAAAACATTTTTTTGGTCTAAAAATGAAGTTGAAATGGCAAAAAATAAAAAAAATAATTATTTTTTATACCTAGTGAATCAGAAAAAAATTGATAATCCCGAATATACTCCAATTATGATTCAAAACCTTTACAAAGACATATTCTTGTCTTCTAATTGGGATATGGAGTGCCAATCTTGGTTTTTTAAGGAGAAAAAATAATTTATGCCAATTCCACAATTAATTTTTAATACTAGGGATAGAGAGTATCAGAAATATAACTTTTATCTTCTGTCTCAAGTTGTTAAGGAATTTTTATTTAGTAAAACAGCTTATAGAGACCTGGATAATACTATTTTTAATTTATCTGGTAATAGAAATAGAGGATTTGAATCCTGGTCTATTCTTAATTATCTTGGCTTAAATGATTCTTTTAAAGGATTGTTTTTTGAGCAAGATCTTTATATGGCCATTGATCTTTTAAAAAATGATCCTCAAGACTTTATCTTGATACTATCCCATTTAAATTATCAAGTAACAATTGAGGAGATGCGTAGTGATTTTCAACAAAAAGTTGAAGATTCTCAAAATATGAGTTTGAATGAAAGAATAGTGCAAATTTCTGACTCTGTAAGTGATATGCCAAAGTTAAAAAAAGAAATTATTTACTCTTACTCAAGAAGCCCTCATGTCGTTGCACAGGCACTATTCAGGGCGCAGGGTAAATGTGAAAAATGTGGGAAAAATGCTCCATTTCTAAGAAAATCAAACGGTACTCCTTATCTAGAAGTTCATCATAAAATACCTTTATCAGAACAAAATAATAATGACAGCAGTTTAGATACTTTAGAAAATGTTCTTGCTTTATGTCCCAACTGTCATCGAAAAGCACATTTTGGATTGACGCTAGATTTTATTTAGTAGAAGCGTTGTTGGATGAAGCTGGACTGCGACTTACCTTTTAGAGGAGATGTTACATTGCCATCTCTTACGTAGAAGTCCTCATCTAAAAAAATTGGCTCAATATTTGGGGAAACCTCAATAACATAAACCTCTTTATCATTATCAGCTACAAAATATTGATTAAGCCAGGTTGGTGAAAAATCATCTCCAAATGCTACTTTAAAATTCATTACTATTACTTGAATCCATTTATCTTTATTTCCTCTAAATTTAAAGTCATCTTCAAGGCCTATAATTTCTTTGTTATCATGAACTCCAACCAAGAGTACCCCACCTTTTTTAGAATTACTGAAACCTGCAATAGCCTTTAAAATTTGTTTTTTACCATTTTTAATTTTAATATCATCAGTGTTTCCAGGACCCCAAACTGCACTTCTCTTAAATTCACACGTATCACTCTCATCCTTTAATATTAATTTTTTTATTTGATTTATATTTTTTTCGTTACTTTCAAATATTTTTTGTTTGGGATCAACTTTTGGAGTTTTTGGAGGCTTTGGGTCTGGTAAAGGTGGAACTCCAACGTGTGGGCCTTTTCCACCGCTATTACTAGGATTATAAGTAAAAGGTTTCTCAGGAGGAGTAGCTAAGGCTACATTATAATCATCTATAACTGTGTTACCAGTAGGAGAAGGTAGCCCCTCTCTGTCTGCCCAATATCCCTCATTAAGATTTGTCATAGGTTGTGTGGGATTTGACGGGAGATCTGGAACTCCTGTATCCGCTTCTTCACTTCCATATCCAGTTTGTGTTGGCTTAGGCTGTGGTTTAGGTTTTGGTTTAGGTTTAGGCTTAGGTCTTTTATTAGGTTTTTTTCCTCCCCTAGTTAAAGTAACCCGACCACCAGCCCGATAATCTTCTCGTTCAGTTTTATATCTTTTACGCGCCATATTAGTTCCTAATTAGTTTTTAACTTCAAAAAGTTTATCAAGTTTTGTTTCTAGTTTATTAAGCATACGGATAAGACGATCCATATTGTTTTCTAATTCTTCTTTAGTGACATAACTCTTAGCTACTTCTTCTCTGGTCTTATTTAAAAGCACATCCATTCTCTTAAGCTCTACAAAGTTCTGACGTATGCTATAGACTACAGGAGCCATTATAAAAGTAATAAGTACGTTCCAAGTTTCCATATCCATCACTCTTCTCCTATAGGTTCTTCATCATGTTGACCATCAGCATTTAAATCTACTAATTCTCTTTGAAGAGTTTTAAAGTTTTCAGTTAAAGTTTCAGTATCTTCGTTCATTATGCTGCCTGCATATCCCAACAATTTAAATTAGCTGCTACTGTCCTACGTTCTCCGTCACCTTGAAAAGGATAAACCATATGCTGTAACCAACTTGGAAACAGATACAACTTACCTACTTGAGGTTGTAGTACAAAGCTCTGTGGAGGCTTTAGAAGTTCTACGTCTGTAACGTGATTCTGACCGTATTGAAAAGCTAAGTAGCCATCACAGTCTCCACTAGAGTTATACAAGTTATAGTTTGGAGTACCTGCTGTAGGTTGATCTAGTATTTGCTGTGGTACTTTAGTCCACGTTGTACAAGATATACCCATTAATGTTTTAGTACCGTGACTATGTATAGGATTGTAATCCCTTTCATAACTGTGTACTGACCAAAGCTCATCCATTTCTACACGCTTGTTAGTCTTGTAAGTTGCACCAGTAGCCTGAGAAAAGCGGTTAATATATTCAGCACCCAAACTACATAGTAGATTAGTAAACTCTGTAACTTTTTCATCGTTATGATCCATTAATAATTGTTGACCATTTTGTATCTGACCAACTAATGTAGAAGCAAGCGACTTACGTTTCTTTTCTTTTAAGTAACTGTCTAAGTAAGTGTTAAGATTAGTTACTACGTCTTCTGATACATCGTGTTCCATTACGAAAACACTAGGCATCGTATGCACTTGTGTTGTCATAGAGTTAACTCGGTACGCTAAAAGATTCGTCTGCTACAGGTGGTACTACAGGGCTTGTAATAACTGAGGCTACTTGACTAGCAAATACTACATCCCAATGTGATACTGGACATAGTGCTGTCAAAGCGGCTAAGTTAAACGTGCCTTTAGCGGCTGCGGTAAAATCACCATCTGCGGCTATTGCTGTGTGGCTAAAAGTAGAAGTATAATAAGTAGCATCACCTTCGCTATCGTTTTCATACTTCATTTCCATATTCCATTCCTGTGCCTTACTCGACTTTTCAGATGGTATTGCTTTTGTCATTGCTTTAGTTACTGCCATATCTATTCCTCGTTACATTTACATTTAGGTTGTGTTTTTAATTTTTCTATTTCTGCTGAAAGTTCTTGGACTGCTTTGACCATCATAGGCATTAAAGCTCCGTAAGCAATATTTTGTTGTCCATCATCATCTACTGACCACATATGAAAACCATCCGCTATTTCAGGATATTTATCTATAACTGCTTTTGCTTCTTGAGCTACAAAACCGTGATGTGCGTTAGAGTTTCTATATGATTTAGTAGAGCCTTCTTTATAATTTTTAGCCCAACTAGGTATATTGCCTTCGTCTTTCCATTCATATGTAATAGGTCTTAAATCAGTAATGAAACTTAATCCAATATTAGAATCTTTAATATTCTTTTTAAATCTTTCGTCTGAAGTACCTGACCAATCTCCAGAAGCTCCTAAAGAAATGTGAGAGTTATTACTTCCATCACCTACAGTAAATCTAGTAGCACCTCCACTTGTTAAAGTACCAGCACCTGTACTAATAACTATCTGATTATCTGCGGTAGCTGCGCTTGCTCTCGAATTTTTACCAATACAAGTTATATTATCTCCAGTAGTAGTAGTTTCACCAGCTCTCATACCTAATGCCACATTACTATTACCTTCAGTGACTGCTCCTAAAGAGTTGTAGCCAACTGCTGTGTTATCTCCTCC
>ENA-OSJC01002811-OSJC01002811.1-marine-metagenome-genome-assembly--contig:-NODE-2811-length-12810-cov-3.785282_pt1 | contig 12810 bp, 12 predicted proteins | sample MGYA00237885_ERZ534234 | MGnify/ENA primary metagenome ERZ534234 (study PRJEB26413, sample SAMN06343907) | marine metagenome | isolation source: coastal waters | place: Atlantic Ocean: West Antarctic... | reverse complement strand
CCGAACTTTTTTAAAAACAATACAAGATCAGGTAAATTATCTGGCTTAAAATAAACCTTAGTTCCTTTTCTTTTTGTACTTTCTTCAGCAGGTGGATCATCAATGAGATTTCCCATTTCAAAAACAACTGACTTCAACTTTCCTTCCCTGCAAGATTCTACTTTAAAAACTGAGGACAATGCGTTTACGGCTTTTGTACCTACCCCATTTAAACCAACAGATTTTTTAAATGCTCTAGAATCATATTTTCCTCCAGTATTCATTTTAGAAACTACATCAACAACCTTTCCAAGAGGAATTCCTCTACCATAATCTCTAACGGATACTCCAGACTCTGAAATGGAAATTTCTATAGTTTTTCCAGCTCCCATTACAAATTCATCGATAGAATTATCTAAAACTTCTTTGAGTAAAATATAAATTCCATCATCAGGAGAAGAGCCATCTCCTAATTTACCAATGTACATTCCTGGACGCATTCTAATATGCTCTTTCCAATCTAAGGATCTAATGTTATCTTCTGTATAATTTGATAAAGTTGCCATATAAGAGAATAAGGCTAAGATAGTACATCAAGAAAAAATATAAAATGATGTGTTAATAAATTAATTAACAATAAAGAAAGAGGGTTGTTGAAATCTTTTTTACACGTTGAATCTAAAATGCATGACGTCGCCATCAGTTAAAATATATTCTTTTCCTTCTATATTTAATTTACCAGCATCCCTGGCTTTGGACTCGCTACCATACTTAACATAGTTTTCATAAGAAATAACTTCAGCTCTAATAAAACCTTTTTCAAAATCAGTATGAATAATACCGGCTGCTTTTGGAGCGTTCATACCCTTACTTATTGTCCATGCTCTGACCTCTTTTACACCGGCGGTGAAATAAGTTTGGAGATTAAGTAAATCATAAGCGTTTTTTATCAATTTGACAGAACCAGGTTCATACAATCCAATATCAAGCAGAAAAGCTTGTCTGTCTTCATAACTATCTAATTCATTAATATCTGCTTCAGTGCCAATTGCTAAAATCATTATTTCAGGATTTTCATTTTTCAAAGAAACTTTCAGATTTTCGACATGCTTATTTCCGTTTACAGCAGAAGATTCGTCTACATTACAAACATATAGAACGGGTTTATTTGTTATTAGTTGAATTGAATCGACAAATTCTTTGTCATCTCCAGTAAAACTTAGACTTCTAACTGGGTTAAAAGAATGTAAATGATCAATAATAATTTTTAAAATATTAGATTCTTTTATTGCATCTTTATTTCCAATCTTAACCAATCTATTTATCTTTTCTGATCTTTTCTCTATAGTTTCTAAATCTTTTAGCTGTAATTCTAAATCAATTATTTCTTTGTCTCTAACTGGATCTACAGAACCTTCTACATGTATAATATTATCATCATCAAAACATCTCAAAACATGTAAAATTGCGTCAGTTTCTCTAATATTAGCTAAAAACTGATTTCCTAGTCCTTCACCGTTACTGGCTCCTTTAACAAGACCCGCTATATCCACTATTTCAACTGTTGCAGGAACAACTTTTTCTGGATTTACAAGTTCTTCTAGTTTTTCAAGTCTTTGATCAGGAACATTAATTATTCCGATATTAGGCTCAATAGTACAAAAAGGAAAGTTAGCACTCTGTGCTTTGGCGTTAGATAAACAGTTAAATAGGGTAGATTTTCCAACGTTAGGAAGACCAACAATTCCAGCTTTCATATATTAATTTTCAGGGTGCATAAATTTTTGTTTTCCAAGAAGAGTATCTTTTGACTCTACATTATCTATATCCGAAACACAACAATCCACTGGACATACAGCAGCACATTGAGGTTCTTCATGAAAACCAACACACTCAGTACATTTATTAGTAGCAATAAAGTAGAATTCATCTGAAACCGGTTCCTGTTCAATATCGGCATTAGAAATAAAACCATTGGGTAATTTTATATCTCCTAACAAACTAGTTCCATCAGAATATTTCCATTCATAGGATGCTTCATATATTGCAGTATTTGGGCACTCAGGTTCACAAGCACCACAATTAATACATTCATCTGTTATTCTTATTGCCATGGTATTTACAAGATCTTTATATAGATTTGCATGCAAAAGTAATTGAATTAAAATTCCAAACAAATTTAGTGAGTACAATAGAACAAAGAATTAATACATTCCACAAATTAGGTGAGCTATTTAGAGATATTTCAGAACATAAAAAAAATTCTATTTATAAAGAATGGATTAAAAAATACAATAAGAATATAATTTCTGCTTATCAGTACAACAATTGGTTTACAGAAGAAAACATTCTATTATCTCTAAATAATTGGAGTAAGGAACTAACTAGTAAGAACCTATCCTCTTGGATTAATAAATATCAAATAAAAGACTGTTCTAATAGAACTGTTGCAATAATAATGGCCGGAAACCTTCCACTTGTTGGTTTTCATGATTTTATTTGTGCCAATTTACTAAACTTTAATTGTTTGATTAAATTATCTTCTGATGACAAAATTCTATTTCCTTTAATAGTGGATTTTATGGATTTTATATTACCAGGATACAAAAACAAGATTAATTTTACAGAACAACCATTGAAAAATTTTAATGGAGTAATTGCTACTGGAAGCAATAGTTCTTTCAAATATTTTGAATATTATTTTAATAATTATCCGAAACTTTTACGTAAAAACAGGCACTCAATAGCAGTTTTAGATGGTAATGAAACTAAAAATGATCTAAGTGGTTTGGGAGATGATATTTTTAATTATTTTGGAATGGGTTGCAGAAGTGTTTCAAAAATATTTGTTCCAAGTAATTATAATTTTGACTTATTATTTAGAGCAGTATATAAATTCAAGGATGTAATAAATCATAACAGATATGCAAATAATTACGATTACAACAAAACTGTTTATTTAATGAGTGAACAAAAATTCATAGAAAACGGATTCTTTATGCTAAAAGAGGATAAAAAGCTAGGATCTCCAATAGCTTGTTTATTTTATGAAAAATACAATTCAAACGCTGAATTAGAAAAATATATTAAATCGAAAAAAAATTCTCTTCAATGTGTAGTAACTAACCTAAAAATACCCAACACTATTTCTTTTGGAGAAAGTCAAAAACCTAAAATTGATGATTATGCAGATAATGTAGATACATTAGATTTTTTGTTGAAAATATGATGATATCTAATTTAAAAAACAAAAATACTTATTTATCATTTTATTAATTTGCAGACTTTAAAAAAATATTATGAAAATACATAATTTCAGTGCTGGTCCTAGTATACTTCCAAAAGAAGTTATGAAAAAAGCTTCTGATGCAGTTCTTAATCTAAATAACTCTGGATTATCTCTAATTGAAATTTCGCATAGAAGTAAAGATTTTGTTGAAATCATGAATAGAGCAACATCCTTATCATTAGAATTATTGAATTTAGAAAACAAAGGATACAAAGCTCTATTTCTTCAAGGTGGTGCTAGTTTACAATTTTTAATGACAGCATATAATTTATTAAATAATAAAGCAGGATATCTTAATACTGGATCATGGTCTACAAAAGCAATTAAAGAAGCTAGATTATTTGGTGATGTTGTTGAATTGGCTTCTTCAAAAGATAAAAACTTTAATTATATTCCGAAAGGATACGATATTAATCCTTCACTAGATTACGTCCATTTAACAACTAATAATACAATATTTGGTACTCAAATAAAAACACTACCTAAGACTGATGTTCCCTTAATTGCTGACATGAGTTCAGATATATTTTCAAAAAGTATTGATTTTTCTAAATTTAGTTTAATTTATGCAGGTGCTCAAAAAAACATGGGACCCTCTGGCACTACTCTTGTAATTATAAAAGAAGATATTCTTGGAAAAGTTAACAGGGTAATACCCTCTATGCTTGATTATAAAATTCATATTGATAAAGAAAGTATGTTTAATACTCCTCCTGTATTTCCTGTGTATACATGTATGCTGACTTTAAATTGGCTTAAAGAAAATGGAGGAATAACTGCCATTGAATCTAAAAATTCTAAAAAAGCTAGTTTAATTTACAATGAAATAGACTCAAATGAACTATTTGAAGGTTTTGCTGCAACAGAAGACAGAAGTTCAATGAATGCAACATTTAGTCTTAGAAACTTAAAGCACAAAGAAACATTTGATAAAATGTGTCAAAACGCTAATATAAGTGGAGTAAATGGACATAGATCTGTTGGTGGTTATAGAGCGTCTATATACAATGCGTTAGACATTTCATCTGTTAATGTTTTAGTAGAGGTTATGAAAGAATTAAAAAATAAAGTTTAAAAAATTTAGTAATGATAAAAATTTTAGCAAATGACGGGATTTCTCAAAGTGGAAAAAAAGCTCTACAAAATGCTGGCTTTGACATTTTCACCACATTCGTTTCACAAGAAAAACTGATAACTCACATACAATCGGAAAATATAGTAGTTCTTTTAGTTAGAAGCGCAACTACAGTTAGAAAAGACTTAATCGATCAGTGTCCAAGTCTCAAAATTATTGGAAGAGGTGGTGTTGGAATGGATAATATTGATGTAGAATATGCAAGAGATAAAGGAATTAATGTGATTAATACTCCTGCAGCTTCTTCATTATCTGTTGCTGAACTTGTTTTTGCACATTTATACAGCGGAGTTCGATTTTTACATGAATCAAACAGAAATATGCCTCTTGAGGGAGATAGTAATTTTAAAGGTCTTAAAAAAGCTTATGCAAAAGGGATTGAACTTAGGGGGAAAACTTTAGGTATTATTGGTTTTGGAAGAATTGGAAGAGAAACTGCTAAAATTGCTCTTGGGATAGGAATGAACGTATTGGCTTATGATAAGTTTTTAAATGAAGTGAATATTAGTCTTAATTTTTCTCAGGGAAAAACTATTGATTTTGATATTAAAATATCAAAATTTGAGGATTTATTAAAAAACTCTGATTTTATAAGTCTTCATGTTCCAGCTCAAAAAAAGTTTGTTATTGATAAAAGAGAATTTGAGTTAATGAAAGATGGTGTTGGGATAATAAATGCAGCTAGAGGAGGTGTTTTAAATGAAATAGAATTAGTTTCTGCACTTGATTCTGGAAAGGTTTCTTTTGCTGGATTAGATACATTTGAAAATGAGCCAAAACCTGAAATTAAATTATTAATGCATCCAAACATTTCTTTAACTCCTCATATTGGAGCAGCAACTAATGAAGCGCAAGACAGAATTGGATTAGAACTTGCTAATCAAATTTCAAGTATCTTAAATTAAAATATGTTAAAAACATTAAAAGAAAAATGGGGGATTTCTACTCCTTTTCAAATGATAATAGTATTCATTGTTTTTGGAGTGACTGGAAGTGTTGCTGCTAGAATTTCAGGACCTATAGTATCACTTTTACCAATTGAAGATTTGCCTGCTTTAATTTATTGGCCATTAAGACTTTTAATTATATTTCCAGTGTATCAGGTTTTATTGATATGGTTTGGTTTTGTGTTTGGAGTTTTGATAAGTATTATTACTTTTAAAAAAGATAAATTTATTTTTAATTTCTTTTATAAACTATCTTTAAATATGTCAAAAAAAATGCTCAATCTATTGACTTTTAAAATATTTTTCAACAACTAAACTATTTTAAAAATTCACTTTTATTTTTAATAAACTTATCGACTTTAGGGGAGACAACTATTGAACAATAAGGTGCGTTTTTATTTTTTTCAAAATAATCATGGTGGTATTCTTCGGCTATATAAAATGTTGATTTTTTTTCTATCATAGTTACTATTTTCTTTTCAAACTGATTAGATGATTCCAAGGTATCTATAAAATTAGAAACTATTTTTATTTCCTCTTTATCGCTTACAAAAACTGAAGATCTGTATTGTGTTCCAAGATCATTACCTTGTCTATTAAGAGTTGTTGGGTCGTGAGTAGAAAAGAAAATTTCTAAAATATTTTTTAAAGAGATTAGTTCGCTATTATAATCCACACTAATAGCTTCAGCATGTCCTGTAACTCCAGTACAAATATCCTTATATGTTGGATTTAAAGTTTTACCGCCAATATAGCCAGGTAAAACATTTTCTATTCCTTTTGTTTTTGTAAAAATTGCTTCTGTACACCAAAAACATCCTCCTGCTAATATTATGTTTTTTATCATGTTAATTTTTAAAATAAACTTTTAAGTTAAATTGTTGTCTAATTTAATTAATTTCGCTGTAAATATTTTATAATTTGATGAAACAATTTTTTACTTTATATTTATTATTATTTTTATCAATAAGCTTCTCTCAACAGAGGAAATCTATAGAACTGAAAAGATTTAATTCTCCTCCTGAAATTGATGGAACTATAGATGATAAACAGTGGGGAGATTTAATTCCTGCCACTAGATTTGAAAGATGGATGCCCAACAATGGATCAATCGAAAAAGAGGGATACGAAAATTATGTTTATCTAGGGTATGACGATGATGCTATTTATGTTGGAGCAAAACTCAATAATCCAAACCCGGTTCCTGTTCAAATTAGTCAAAGAGATGATATATGGCAAGTCAATGCTGAAGCTTTTTTTGTTTCCATAAGTACTTACGACGATAATACAAATTACCAAAGTTTCCAGGTAACAAGTGCAGGTACTCAAGGAGATAGATATACTTCAGGGCAAATGTCCTCTGAAGATCAAAATTTTGATACAGTTTTTGAATCTAAAGTCTCTATTATTAAAGATGGATGGAGTATTGAAATGAAAATTCCTTACAGCGCATTACGTTTTCCCTCCAAAGACACTCAAATATGGGGAATAAATTTTGGAAGAAAAATTTCTGAAACAGGAGAGGTTTACACATGGAATCTTGTAGATAGAACAAAAGCAAATTATCCAGAATCTATGGGCATTACTACTCCTATAAAAAATATTACTCCTCCTTTGCGATTGTTTTTTTATCCCTATTTACAATCTTCACTTGATATAAAAAAAACCAATAGTCCTATAAGTAATTATTCAGCGGGAATGGATCTTAAGTATGGAATAAGCAATAGTTTTACATTAGACGCTACACTTATTCCTGACTTTGGACAGGTTACGTTTGATGATAAAGAATTAAATCTAAGTCCATTTGAACAAAAGTTTGATGAAAATAGAGCTTTTTTTACAGAAGGTGCTTCACTATTTAAGAAAGGGGATTCTAGAGGAAGCAATTTCTTTTACAGTAGAAGAATTGGAGATGAAATAAACTTTGATGAAAACGATATATTAAAGGAGAACGAAGAAATAATTAATTATGATGGTAAACCAGATTTATTAAATTCGATTAAAATTACAGGTACCACAAATTATGGACTAAGTATTGGATTTATAAATTCAATAACCGATAATGCTTATGCTAGAATTATTAATAATATCACTGGAGAAACTAGAAGTGAAAAGATTGCTCCAATAACAAACTATAATATATTAACATTAAGTCAACAAATTATAAATGAATATTCCACTTTATCTCTTTCAAATACTAATGTATACAGATTAGGAAAATTTAATAATTCTAATAATAGTAACTTAGTTTTTGATTTATTCAACAACAAAAGGATTTATAATATAAAGGGAAGTTTTTATCAAAGTATTTCTCCTGTTTTTTCTAAAACTAAAGGATTCAGAGGTAGTTTAGATTTAAGAGAATTAACAGGAAATTTAAGATTTGGTTTAGGATGGAATGGTGTTGATAAAGATTATTATCAAAACGAACTTGGTTATTTCAACACAAGAAATGATCAAAGATTGTATGGAAGTATTAGGTATCAAACATTCAATTCAACTAAAAATTATGAAAAAATTGAAGGTTATTTATTTATAAGTGAAAGAAGTAGATTTTTTCCTAAAGTTTTAAAATCTATAGGAACTAGAATAGGTATTGATATTACAACACCAAAATTACACAAATTAGAACTTGATTTTGACTACACATCAAAATATAAAAATTTTGATGAACCAAGATCTACTGATGTTTATATTCTGGACCCTGCAGAATATGAAATACAATTTGGATTTAATTCAGATGGCAGAAAAAAATTACAATACGGATTTGATATTAAACATTCATTTGGAATAAATGAAGAATTTAACGAAGAGAAAAAAGATTATGATATTGGGTTTGGATTTCAAATAAGAGCTAATAACAAACTTAATCTACAATATGAAATTAGTTACTTAATTAATTACGATGATATTGGATACGTATTTAAAGAACAAATTGATGATATAAAAAATAATAATAAAATTTATTTTGGAAATAGAGATGTAAACGCTATTGAAAATAATTTTTCTTTAAACTATAATTTTGATTCTTATATGTCTATTAATCTAAAATCTAGACAGTTTTGGAGTACTGCTAAATATCTAAATTCATTTTATATCTTAAATTCAAACGGGCAAAGAGAAAAATCTAATAAAGATATTACTGATTATAATCCAAATACAAATTTTAATTTATGGAATTTTGATTTAAGTTTTAATTGGGAGTTTGCCCCAGGAAGTAAAGCAACATTACTTTATAGAAACAACATCTTTGATGAAAATGACGTTTCTGGAATTTCCTATTATAACAGCACAAAAGATTTATTTAATAAACCTCTTAACCATCAATTTTCGTTAAGAATAAATTATTTTATTGACTTTAACTTAATTAAAAAGAAAAAAAGCTAATGATTTTTGCTCAAAATATTTCTAAAACATTTGATAATAAAAAAGTATTGGATAATGTAAGTATAGAAATAAAAAAAGGTGAAATAGTTTCAATAGTAGGTCCCTCAGGAGCTGGAAAAACAACTTTATTACACATATTAAGTACACTTGATAGAGCAGACGATTCTATTACAAGTGAGTTAATTTTAAACGATAAAAAGATAATTAATTTAAATGAAAAAGAGATTTCTAAATTTAGAAACTCTCAAATTGGATTTATATTTCAATTTCACGAATTGCTTCCTGAATTTAGTGCTATTGAAAATATTTGTATCCCAGGAATGATAAGAGGAGATAAAACGAAAGAACTTCAATTTAAAGCAGAAGAACTTTTAAAATCATTAAATCTTATTCATATTAAAAATCAAAAACCATCTGAACTTTCTGGAGGTGAACAACAAAGAGTAGCTGTTGCTCGAGCTCTTATTAATGAACCTAATATTTTATTTGCAGATGAACCTAGTGGAAATCTTGATTCTAAATCTGCTGATAATTTACATCAACTTTTTTTTGATTTAAGAAAGAAATTAAATCTAACAATAGTTATTGTTACTCACAATAAAAAATTAGCAGACATGGCAGATAGAAAACTTAATTTAGTAGATGGTAAATGGATTAAGTAATATAGAATTAAAAGATTTTTTAGATGAAAAATCTTTTCAATACAATCAGAAATTTTTTATTGAATCTGATCCTATCCAAATTCCTCACCAATTTGTTAAAAAAGAGGATATTGAAATTGCTTCTTTTTTAACTTCAATAATTGCTTGGGGACAGAGAAAAACAATAATCAAAAACGGATATAAAATGATGGAAATTTTAGAAAACACTCCTCATGATTATATTTTAAATGCTACAGAAAAAGAAATTGAAAAAGCCCATATAATCCACAGAACTTTTAACCCTATTGATTTCAGATATTTTATTAAAGCTTTAAAAAGAATTTATAATGATTTTGGTAATTTAGAAAATGTCTTTTCTAACTTGGGTAATGAGAAAAACATGCATTTAAGTATTCATAATTTTAAAAATATTTTTTTTCAAAATAATTTCCCTAAAAGAACTACCAAACACATAAGTGATCCTCACAAAGGTTCTGCTTGCAAAAGAATAAATATGTTTTTAAGATGGATGGTTAGAAAGGATAATAATGGTGTTGACTTTGGAATTTGGAATAAAATTTCTCCTTCTGTGTTATCATGTCCTTTAGATGTTCATAGTGGAAATGTAGCTAGAAAACTAAGACTTCTTAATAGAGTACAAAATGATCACAAGGCAGTCTTAGAGTTAGATATAAAATTAAGATCATTGAACCCTAAAGATCCTGTTAAATATGATTTTGCATTATTTGGACTAGGAGTTTTTGAAGGTTTTCAATAATCTTTAACAGAAATTAAAATCAATTCTTATATTTGCACTGCATTGTCTAATAATGCTATTTTTAGATAACTTGATTGCATGTCTATTATTCTTAAATCTGCAAAAGTTATAAATACCGAGAGTAAATACCACGGTACTAAGCAAGATATTTTAATTTCCAAAGGCATAATAGTAAAAATAGGAAAGTCAATTTCCTCTATCGGATCATATGAGATTAATATTAAAGGATTACATGTTTCATCTGGATGGATGGATAGTAGTGTTTCTTTTGGAGAGCCTGGATATGAAGAAAGAGAAACTATACTAAATGGAGGAAATGTTGCTGGAAAAAGTGGTTTTACAGATATTGTTTTAAATCCAAATACCAATCCAATTACAGATACACAAGCTGGCATCTCATTTATTAAATCTAAGTCTGAAAAAATTGTCTCAAATATTCACCCTATTGGTGCTTTTTCAGTTTCAAGTAATTCAGAAGAACTAGCAGAACTAAAAGACATGAAAGATAGCGGAGCGGTGGCTTTTTACGATTATAAAAAACCTATTACAAATCCTAATTTACTAAAAACAGCACTACTCTACTGTCAGACTTTTGAGACATTAATAATGTCCTTTGCTCAAAATAATTCAATTTCAAATGGAGGAGTCATAAATGAAGGTCTTGTAAGTACTTCTTATGGAATTAAAGGCATTTCTAATCTTTCTGAAGAAATACAATTAAGTAGAGATTTAAAAATTTTAGAATATACAGGAGGAAAATTACATATTCCAACAATTTCGTGTAAAAGTTCAGTTGATCTTATTAGGCAGGCCAAAAATAAAGGAATGAATATTTCTTGTAGTGTAGCAATACACAATTTAGTTTTTAACGAAGAAAAACTTAAAGATTTTGATACTCGTTTTAAAGTCTTACCTCCACTTAGAACAGAATTAGATAGAAAAGCTCTTATAAAGGGAGTTGAAGACGGGACAATTGATATGGTTACAAGTGATCATGCTCCGATGGATATTGATCATAAGAAAATGGATATAGATAATTCAAAATATGGAACGATCGGATTAGAATCTTTTTTTGGAGCATTGTTAAACATATTTAGTTTAAATAAAACTATAAATATATTAAACTCAGGAAAATCCATATTTGGAATTAAAAAATATAAAATTGAAGAAGGATCTCAAGCAAATTTATCTTTATTTACAATTGAAAAAGAATTTATTTTTTCTAAATTAAATATTCTATCTAAATCAAAAAATAGTGCTTTTTTAGGATCAAAAATGAAAGGAAAACCATATGGAATTATTGTAAAAGATAAATATCTATTTAATGAATAAGATTCCTTTTTATCATATTGTAAGAGAATCTAGTATTAAAAATGGCCCGTCTCCCCTATTATTAATGGTTCATGGATTTGGAAGTAATGAAGAAGATTTATTTTCCTTTTCTAGATCATTGCCCAGTGAATTAACTATAGTTTCTGTTCGAGGACCCATTGATGTACAAAGTATGGGTTATGCTTGGTACGATATCTCAATTGATTACTTAGGGAATAAGACATATGATACAGAAAAAGCAATTAAATCTAGAGATGAAATAATGAAATGTATTGATGGATGTGTAGAGATTTACAATACTGATCCCAATAACGTTACTTTATTAGCATTTAGTCAAGGATCTATACTTATTAATGCCGTTGCACTAACCTATCCAGAAAAAGTAAAAAATATTATTTCTTTAAGTGGAGGTATTGACCCTAATATTATAAATTTATCTAAATCTGACTTAAAAAAGTTATCTTTTTATATATCTCACGGTACCGATGATGTAGTTCTTCCATTTAACCAGGCTAAAGATTCACTTAATTTTTTAAATGAAAACAATATTAATTTTGATTTTGAATCATTTCCTGTTGGCCATGCACTTTGTCCTGAAAACTTCAAATCAATGTTATCTTGGATGAAGAAAAAAATCTTATAATTCAATTTTTAATCCATCATAGGATAAATAAACCGAGGGAGGTAACTCTTTAATAATCTCATCATGAAAACCTAAAAGATGACTAATATGAGTTAAATATGTCTTTTTAGGATTAATTATCTTAATTAGATCAAGTGCCTCTTTTAAATTCAAATGAGAATAATGAGGTTCGATTCTAATACAATTTAAAACTAAAACTTCTAAATTTTCTAACTTTTTAATTTCGATATCTTCAATAGTTTTTAAGTCAGTCAAATAGGCGAAATTCTTGAATCTATATCCGTAAACTTGTAATTCTCCATGCAAGTAACTAATTGGAGTAATATTTAAATTAGAAATATTAAAATTTGTGTTTTCAATAACTTTAATAGGTTTTAATGTTGGAGCTCCTGGGTATTTTTTTTCTTTATTAAATATATATTCAAATCTATTAAACAAGTTGTTTATAACTCTTTGGTGAGCATATATTGGTATTTCTCCTTGTTTAAAACAAAAAGCTCTTAAATCATCTATTCCTGAAGTATGGTCTGAATGTTCGTGGGTATATAATACTCCATCAATAAAATTACATCCAAAACGCAGCATTTGTTGTCTAAAATCTGGACCTGTATCGATAACATAAGAATAATCATCCCATTGAACTAAAACTGATGATCTTAATCTATTATCTTTTTGATTT
>ENA-OSJC01002809-OSJC01002809.1-marine-metagenome-genome-assembly--contig:-NODE-2809-length-12813-cov-5.104114_pt1 | contig 12813 bp, 9 predicted proteins | sample MGYA00237885_ERZ534234 | MGnify/ENA primary metagenome ERZ534234 (study PRJEB26413, sample SAMN06343907) | marine metagenome | isolation source: coastal waters | place: Atlantic Ocean: West Antarctic... | reverse complement strand
CCTTTTGTTCTTGCTGCGGGTGTGGAGACAGAGTTTAACTCAGCTACTTACGACGCCAACGCCCAGAAGGTTGTCATTGTTTATTCTAATAGTACTAACTCTGGTTATGGCACTTCTGTTGTATATCAAGCGGCCTACACTTCAACAACCCTAACCGCTGAGAACTACATCGGCATTGCCTCTAACGGCTACGCATCGGGCCAAGCTGCCACGATCAACGCCAAGGGCTTCATAGACGATAACCAGTCTAGCTTAACTGCGGGTCAGAGCTACTTTGTACAAACCAACGGAGACTTAGGAACAACGGCTGCTAATCCCTCGGTCTTTGCTGGTACTGCTGTGTCTGCAACTAAACTAATAGTAAAGGGCTAATCATGACGCTTTCATACATTCCATCAGATACAAACGCTGAAGGTATTCTGAAGGCTGTTGCCTCTGGTACGCTTCCTAACGGTAAGCCTGTTATAGTTAATGCTAATGGTACGGTTAGTGTTGTTGGTGGTAGCAACCTCACCGCCGAGAACTACATCGGCATGTCTAGTGGGGTGGTGGAGTTTGACATAGGTACGACTGCTATTGGTACACAGGCAGCATTTGATACAGGGAATGTCAGCTTTCCTAAAGCTACATTTGATTCTAACTCTAATAAAGTTGTTATAGCTTACAGGGATCAGGATAACTCAAATTATGGTACGGCTGTTGTAGGAACGGTTAATCCCGCTGATAACTCTATTACTTTTGGAACACCCGCAGTATTTGAAAGCGCAAATACGGACAACATTTCAACAACATTTGATAGTAACTCCAATAAGATTGTTATAGCTTATCGAGATGTAGGAAATTCCAACTATGGCACTACAGTCATTGGAACTGTATCAGGTACAAACATTACTTTTGGAACTGCGGTAGTATTCGAGAGTGCCGCAGTCCTTTATACATCCTGCACGTTTGACTCTACTAACAATAAAGTTGTTGTGTCCTATAGAGACTCCGGTAATTCCAACTATGGTACATCAATAGTCGGCACCGTTTCTGGTACAAATATTAGCTTTGGGACACCCGCAGTATTTGAAAGTGCCGCAGTATTAGTAGCAAGCAGTAGTTATAATCTTGCGGGTCAAAAAACAATAATTGCTTATCAAGACGAAGGCAACTCAGACTACGGAACCGTTATCGCCGCAACAGTTTCTGGTACAAACATAAGTTTTGGAACCGCTGTAGTATTTGCGACAGCTGGCGTTGGGGAAAATGCAAAACTTGCGTATGATTCAACAAACGAAAAAACAGTTGTAGCATACAGGGCAAACGTAAGCGGAATAGCCGCACGAGCAGTAGTTTTAAGTTTGTCGGGAACAAGTATAACTGTAAATACGCCTGTGGCTTACTATGATGCAAGTGCGCTTGCAATAAGTCTTTCTTATGACTCCAATGCAAATAAAATAGTTGCTACTTATTCTGAGGCTTCGGGGAGTGCTTATGTTATAGCTGGTACTGTTTCTGGTACGACTATTTCGTTTGGTTCAGCTACTAAGTTTGAAGAAAGCAGAGCTAACCCTGTTACTTCAACATTTGATTCTAACGCTAATAAAGTTGTATTAGCCTTTATTCCGAACACCAACCCCGCAGCTGGAGAGGCTATAGTCTACCAAGCTGGATTCGATAATACAATTCGAGGCCAAGTAGCATCCGGCTCCCAAGCAATAACCAACATCATTGGTTCGGTAAGCTCAATTCAGACTGGCCTCACCGCCGGGCAAAGCTACTTTGTGCAAACAGATGGCACGATAGGTTTAACAGCAGACGATCCAAGTGTGTTTGCAGGGACGGCAATATCTGCTACAAAGCTTATAGTTAAAACGTGAGGTATGTAACATGATCTTAGGTGGATCAGCCATTGCTCAAGTCCCAGTAGGGTCAAGCGGATCAATCCTAAGAGTATTGGTGACTGGCGTTACCATTAACGCTGCTGCTCATGCCCAACGTGTTTGGGATGACCTTGATACTTTGAAAGGATAGAGTATGGATATTAATTGGACAGTAGTAACAATAGTTGGTGCTTTGTTAGCTCAAGGTGCAGCTATTGTCTGGTCAGTGTCAGGCATGGTGTCAGACATTAAGTACAACAAGTCTACCATAGCAGAAGTACGTACAGACAATGCAAGACTAGCCAGTGAAGTACATGAGAATGACATAATGATAGCCCGTATTGATGCTAACGTCACTGCAATTAAGGAAGCATTAAATGTGGTTGCTACTAATCACGCAAAGAATTAATTAAATGATTGACCCCATCACAGCTTTTGCTGCAGCCAATGCAGCTTTCAAAGGGGTCAAGATGCTTGTAGGTGCTGGCAGAGAGATACAAGATGTATCACAGCAGCTAGGGGCATGGTACGGTGCAGTATCTGACATTACTAGGGCTGAGTCTCAACGTAAGAAACCTACATGGTTAGACAGGCAGACCCACGGTAGCGACAATATTGAACAAGAAGCAATGGACATTGTTGTTCGTAAGAAGACATTGCTTGAGAAAGAAAAAGAAATAAAGTTTATGCTAGACTATAGGTTTGGCCTTGGTACTTACGATGAAATGCTAGGTATGCGTAGACAGATACGTAAAGAACGTGAAGATACTGTGTATGCAGCAATGGAATCTAAGAGACAGATGGCTAACAACGCAGCAATAGGTGGCCTATCATTACTAATTATTAGTGTATTAGGTGGGGGCGTATATTTAATGTCACTAGGAATTGGTTGAAATGATTAATCTTGTTGTGTTACCCCTTGTGTTAGCAGGGTTGTTAAGTAGACCTGAGTTTGTACAGTGTCACTTAGCAAAAAGAACTAAGATACAGAAAGAAATGGTTTGCATTTACCGTGGACCTAATGGTACAATAGGATATCACTACCCTATGTTTAAGTTTAGCGAGTGTCCTAAGACATTTACGTGTAGGTACACACCCAACGCTAAAAAGAAAGTTAGTGTGCAAGACATACTAGACGGATTAAAAGAAGGTTTTGAATAATGGGTATGAAAAAAGAACACCAAAAATTGGTAGATAAATACACTTTGGGTAATCCAAGGTTAAAGTCCCGTATTGAAGCAAGGGTTGCTAATCTTATGAAGTCTAAAGGCTTGTATCAAGGTGGTGTTATCAATGCTGCTGAGGGGGTTAGTGTTGGTGGTGGTACAAAGTCCACAACAGAAAAAAAGTATAATCCTTTTAATACTGATGATAATACAACCGATGCAAGCGAATTAAATGTAACACAAAAATCTTTATCAGATACTAGATCGGCAATACAAGATTTTGGAGAGGTTAAATATCCACCTGCTGTCCTTGATGCTGAAGGTAATCCAATATTGGATGCTGAAGGTAATCCAGTTGAAGACACAAGAACAGATGAAGAAATTGCTAGGTTTAAATCTTTTCAAGGCCTTCAAAAAAAAGAAGTAGATCTGGCAGGTACACTGGGAGTAGACGCACAAAATCTAGCTACATCTGGTGTACCTAGTGCTACTGAAGTTACTTCAGCAATGGCTATTAATCCAATGTCATTTGTACCTGAACAAGAGGTTGTTAAAATTGGAGAACAAAGTGCTGCTGATTTAGCTAGTCAAACTGTAGACTCTGGTTTAGCTAAGTCAACTAACCTTAATATACCAAAACTTATAACAGATTCAAAAGTAGAAGGTGTATCTTGGAACGCAGATAAAAATAAATTTATTGTGGGTGAAAAAAGCGGTGTTCCTAGAGACTACAAACAAGTTAGCTATGAAGAAGCTGGGTTTACACCTCCTGATTCCGGCTCTGCAGTTACACAGGTATTAGTAGCTTTTCATAATCCAACAACAGGTGAACAAGTTACTGTTATGACGGGCGGTTACACTGCACCTGAAGGATGGGTTAAAGGTGCGGCTGAAGGACAGTTTCAAGAGATTACTTCTGAAAAAGAATACACTCCTGCAGAGCTGGCGTCTAAAGAAGGGCTAGATCTTAATCAATATTATTCAGAAACTGATGCAGGTGCTAGCAAACAAATTACAAGTAATGCAATTGAGGTTCCCGGTGGAAACCCCTTAACTACAGAGCAGTATGCAAATATAGCACTTAATCTCGCAGTAGGCCTAGATGATTTAGGTAATCCAATACAAGAAGGTGCTGAGTATGACCCTCGCTTTGATGCTAATGGTGATGGTACGATTACATCTATGGATGCGCTAGCAATTATAAATGGTTCGTTTACAGTAAAACCTTTACCTAAAGATGGGGTAGCAAAGTACAAATCTGTAACTACTGCAACTGGTGTTGATACTAAACTAGTAGGACTAGCTGCAAAAAAAAGAACGAGTTTAACTGAAGGGGTAGGCAAAGTTTCAGCAGCAATAGGTCCAAGAAAACCAAAGTTTGATGCTGAAGGTAAGCCAGTATTAGATGCTGAAGGAAAACAAGAAACAGAATTAACTACAGCGGTTGCAAGGCTTGATCCTGCAAAAATAACGGCTGTTACAACAGTTGCTACAACAGCTGATATGGTAATATCTGAAGCAGACAAAATGAAAGCAGCTACACTTTCTGATGTTCTGCCCCAAATAGAAAAACGTGATGAAAATGGCGAGCTAATTTTAGATGCAGATGGTAAACCAATTATGGTTCCAAACTACCCAAAAGCTATTGAGGTAGTAACAAACAAAACTTTTAATATTAAAGCTGCCTCATTTAAAACCCCAACCCCAAAAGGAACAGCCGTAACGGATTATGATCTTGGTGACTCAAAGTATGCAACAAGAACCGTTGATGAAGAAAAAGAATTAGCCTCGGCTCAGGGTATAGGATTATCCGCAAAGCAGTCAAATGAAATAGTAAGTGATCATACAAGTAGTCTGGAAGCAGCTAAAGGTAAAGTAGAAACTGGAGAAACTATTAACTCTGAAGATACTTACAACTTATCTGTGCCAGAAACTTCAAATATTACTCTACCTAAAACACCAGACGCAGCAACAGATAAAGATTTTCCTGATGCAGAAGGGGCTGAGACAGACTATCAAAGTAATATAGAAGAAGCTACAGGTAAAGTAGGAGAAAAAGAACTTATTGATGCCGACATTATAGGTGTTAATAAAGAGCTTGTAAATAGTTCTGTATATACCGCTGCTAAAATTATGGAAGAACTTAATGATAATGCAATTTTACGTGCGCCAACTCTTGAACAACTAACCCTACAAGAATCCATACAAGGGGTAGTTAAACCTAGCTCTACTGTTAAAGGCCAAATGAATATCATTATGCAAGAGTTTAATGATGGTACACCGGCATGGGCAGCATCAGCAATGAGAGCTACAGCAGCACTTATGGCTTCAAGAGGTATGGGTGCATCCTCAATGGCAGCATCAGCTATGCTTCAAGCTTCGTTAGAGTCTGCATTACCTATTGCTGAAAGAGATGCTAAAATTTTTAGCGATATGGATATGTCTAACTTAACAGATGCTAGGGCTGTAGCTTTATCTAATGCTGTTGCGCTGCAAGGCCTTGAGTTAGGAAACTTTTCCAATGAAAATCTAGCAGCTATACAAAACTCTACCAATGCATTTTCACTTCAAAGCGACAACTTAAGTAATATGAATGAAGTTGTTCTTGCAAATTTTACTGTTAAAGCTGCACTACAAAATAAATCTTTAGACTTAAATTCTCAAGTTGCTATAACAAATGCTTCAACATATGCTGATATGAAGGAGTTAAATTTAAACAATGAACAACAAGCATTACTTCAAGAGTCTTCTCAAAATTTACAGATTGAACTATCAGAATTAACTAACGATCAGCAATCTGCTATAGCATCCCTACAAGTTAAAGCAGCAATGATGGGTCAGAACCTTACTAACGAACAACAGATGGCTGTACTTGAAGCTACTAATGCTTATAATGCAGCAGAGTTTGGTGCTTCGGCTAAAAATAAAGCCTTTATGCAAGACGCTATATCAAGAGCTTCCCTTGAAGGTAAGGCAATGGACATAAGGCAGCAGACTGCTTTATTTAATGCTGGCAGAATTGCTGAGGTTAATGATACAAATCTTACATATGAACAACAAGTTAATCTACAAAAAAGTACTGAAGCTCTTACTATTGAAGTAGAAAATTTAAACAGTAGAGAAGCTACAGCACTAGCTAATGCACAACTTAGAGCCGCACTTCAAGGTAAGGTTTTAGACAATAAACAACAAGTAGAGATACTTAATACTGAACGTTATGCTTCTGCAAATGATATTACCCTAACAAATAAACAACAGGCTTTTGTCCAAGAGTACGCTGCCCGCACTTCTATGGAAGGTAAGGTCATAGATAACAAACAGCAAATGGAAATATTCAATGTTGCTAATGAATTGCAAGAACGTGGTCTTACTCTTGAAACTGAGCAAGCTACCTTAATCTATAACATGACTAATGATTTAACAATAGAGACTACTAACCTTTCTAACAGACTACAGGTATCATTAGCTAATGCTCAGATTGAAGCTGCCCTAGTGGGTCAAGAACTTAGTAACGCCCAACAAACAGCAGTTATTAATTCTGAAAGAGTTGCTGAGGTTGCTAATCTTAACTTTGCTAAAGATCAATCAGAGGCAATGCAAAACTCTAAACTTGCACAAACAGCAAATCTTGCAAACTTAAGTAACGAGCAAGCATTAATTATGGCTGAGGCTGCTCAACTTTCTTCTTTAGAATTAACCGAATTAAATAATAGGCAACAAGCTGAAGTTCAAAATGCAAATAATTTTTTACAATTAGATTTAGCTAGCCTTGACAACGAACAACAAACTGAGATATTTAAATCTCAACAACAAGTAACTGCTTTGTTTACAGATGCTGCTGCAGAGAATGCTGCATTAAATTTTAATGCTGCGTCTGAAAATCAAACCAATCAATTCTTTGCTGACTTATCATCTAGTGCATCTAAGTTTAATTTAGAACAGCAAAACTTAATTAAGTCTTTAGACTTAACTGAAGAAAATGCAAATGCAAAGTTTAACGCATCTTTAAAAAGTGCAAGAGAACAGTATGAAACTTCTAATGCATTAATTATTGAACAGGCTAATAGTAAATGGCGTCAAGAGATTGCTACTATAGATACAGCGGAACAAAATGATGCTAATGCTACAGCAGTATCAGTAGCCGTTGGTATTACCAGTGCTGTAATAGATCAAATTTGGCAAAAAGAACGTGATGATTTGGATTATATTTTTACAGCTAATGAAGGTGGGCTAGACAGGGTGACACAAATACTAGTTGCAAAACTTCAAGGTCAAACGGAATTAGATGCAATACAACTTGCACAAGATTTAAAAGATGATTCTTCTCTTGGTCAGGCCCTTATTGATTGGGCAACAGGAAAATAAAGGAGGCCGTAAATGAGTCTATATAACAAGAAAGAAATCCTAAGAGTAAGAGAAAGATTAGGGCAAGTTGGTTTTCAAAATGAACGTGTTCTTAAATCTAAAGCTCTTATGGAAAGAGGTGTTGCTTATAGCATGGCAAGAGGTAAAAATCGTTTGGGAAATATTAGGGCAGAAGCAGCCTATGAACCTGCTGTAAAAATAAAAGAGTGGGAACAAGCTAACTACGAAGTAAGTAAATCTTTTAAAGATTCAGTAGCTAGTGAGTATAAGGTTGCTAGTGCTAAACAAGGTGACATGTTAGAGAATTTTTCAGTGCCAACAGTTGAGCCAGATTCTACATCAACATCTCTAGTAAATCTTGTTGTAGGTTTTGAGGGTTTTAGTAAGACTCCTTATGGTGATTATAATCAAAACTCTATAGGCCACGGTAGTAAGGCTACTAGTACAGATCAAGTGGTTACTCCAGCACAAGCTAAAATAATGCTGTCAAAAGATTTAAGTTCTGCTAAAAAATCTGTTGAAGATTTACAAGATAAGTACGGGTATAAATTTACAGCTAATCAAGTAGAAGCTTTAACAAGTTTTACTCATAACTTAGGAAGAAGTCGGTTAAATCAATTGATGGATGGCGGTAAAAGAAACATACAAGAGATTTCTAAAATGATGTTAGAATATAATAAAGCTGGCGGTAAAAAACTAGATGGTCTGGTTGCTAGAAGGTTAGCAGAACAAAAACTTTTTAATGGTGAATGAAATGAAAATACTTAGTGGCCCTATCCCCGGTCAATCTTTAACTAAGAAAGCCGGTAATTATCCTTGGGAAAAACCTAGTAAGTTTAATGATGTAGATGAAATAATTGAACTTCACTTAGAGGATCTTTCAAAAGAAGATTCAATAGACAACCTGCTGCTTATTCTTGAAAGGGGTTTACCTTTAAACGTTTTAGTTGAAACTTATCTAACCGCTAAAGTTTCAGAAGGTATGCATAATATAGATGTTAGTATACTTATTGCACCAATACTTCATGAGTTTCTTTATAACCTAGCAAAAGATTCTGGGATAGATTTTAAAGAATTTCCTGATGAAAAAATTATAGGTACAAAAGAAAAAGCATTGTCGCTTTTAAAAGCAGAATTAAAAAGTACGCCTAAAGATGAACAAGATTCTGGCTTTGAACTTTTAGAAGATATGGCAACAACTTTAAAAGATCGGGTCGAAGAAGGTCCACCTAAACAAGAAGAAGAAACAAAACCTTCAAAAGGCTTAATGAGTAGGAGTATTTAAGATGGGATTTAAAGCTGTCCTCGGAGGAGCTGCAAGAAAATACAGTGAAAATTTAGATGAAAAAAGAGCTTGGATGCAAGAGAGAGTTGCAAAGAATAGAGAGTATCTTTTAACTACTGGCCTGTCTAAATTTGAAGAAATTAAAACTTTAAAAGACTCTAGTAAAGCTAACATTGCTGAAGCGGTCAAGCTGGGATTCACTGAACAGGCAGCACAAGCACTTGAGTTTCAAGGTAGCTTAGGTACGCAGCTAGTTAAGCTTAAAAAGATTGGTGAGTCTACAGGTGGAGCTGTAAACAGAGAGGCACTTATGAACGCAAGCGATCTTATTTGGCGTACTATACCTGATGATGAAGGTAGAGAAGCAATATTAAACTACTTTACTGATAATGGGTTGCCTAATAATGTTGATGATCTTCAAGATCAATTCATCAACGCTATTGTAAATGCTCAAAGAAATGATGCAGACTTTTTAACTGCAAGAGAAATACTAAGTGGTGCAAGGGGTAAAGCAAGACCAGATGTAACTGTACCTATTCCGACTGTACAAAATTATCAAGCACTTAATTTTAATTCAGATACAAAAGTAAGAAAATTTATTAACAGTTCTTTAACAGGTCTGGCGGGAATAACTTTTTCTAATACATCTAATGACCCTGACGGTATGACTAGTATAACTGGTTCTAATGCACAGCAAGCTAATATAACAATTGCTAATTTAATTAGAGGTCATAACGAATCTTATAATAGAAATGAAAACAGTATGGAATGGTTAATGAAGGAGATTGATGAGCTTAAAAGTGTTTTAACCGACAATCAGCTAGACGTAACTGACAGGTGGAAGCACTGGAACGATGTAATAAGGGGAGCTTCTTAATGGAAGAAGAAGCTTTGAATTACCATGAAACTTCTGTTGATAAGTTTACAGACCTAACAGATAATAAAAATTTTCAGTCTGATCTAAAGTCTTTCTTTCAAGGTGGAAGATATAATATGTCGGATGCTGATGTAACTGAAGCTGGTAATAAAGGTATGCGTGATAAGTTTATTGAGCATATGAGGTTTCAAGCTTGGAATGACTTCACTGCGGTAAAAGATTTAAACTATGTTGAGAACCCTAAGTATAATTTTAATGGTAAAGAAGCTTTTGGTAAACTTATTCAATCTTGGGATACCTCTGAGGAAGCAGGTACTGGGTTTAATGCTGGCTTAGGTGATTTTACTGAGTCGTTAGTTAAGTCTCCCTCTACTTATCTTGGTATGGGTAGCCTTGGTCTAGCAAAGGTAGGTGCAAAAGCAGCTACTAAAGGCGCACAAGTTTTAGTGAGAAATAGAATTGCTGACTACCTTAAAAAGAAAGCACTGTTAAAAGGCGCATTAGGTGGTGCATTAGGTGGTGCTGCTGTTGAGTCAAGTGTAGCTGGGGTTCAAAGTTATGGTGCTGGTAAGACTAGGGAGAACCTCATAGAGGGCTATGAGTTTACTGCAGGTGACATGGCAAAAGACATGGCTATAGCAGGTACTTTAGGCCTTGTTACGGGTGGTGTTGGGGGATATTTTTCAGGTAGACAAGCTAAAAATGTTGAAGAGCTTATAGCTAAACAGCAAGCTACTAATAAAGTTAATCGTAAGGCGGTAGATAAAGTATCTAAAGAAACTTTTGAGAGAGTGGGGTCTAAAGAATTTGCATCAGCATTAGAAAGAACTTTAAAACTTCAAAACATTCTTGCTGCAAAGAAAGGTAAGAATGTTACACTAGACCCACTAGATGTAGACAAGGTTGCTATGGGTCAGGCAATACTTAAAGGTCTGCCTGAAGGTCAAGCAGTGCCTGAGTTTAGTTCTGGTTTAAGTATAGATACACTTCGTTCTATAACAGCAGCAACACTAGATATTTCTAAAGAGCTTGATGTTCCAGAGGGAACAAGAATTACTGCAGCTATTGCTGAAAGAATAAGAGGTGAAGGTATTGATGGTGGTTCTACATTTAAAGTGCTTGATGATATTAAGTCTAAGTATGGCCTTACCTCTGATCAACTGTCTCTAATATATTTAGCTGACCTTTCTGATGCAGGTAGAGCTTTAGCAGAAGCTTCAATTATTAAAAAAAGTACACAACAAGCAGGCAAAAGTTCTTTAGATAGCCTTGCATTTAAAAAAACAAATGTCCTTAATGATTTAAAGACTCTAACTAAAGCTTCACTTAGTACTATTGGTGATCAACGTGCTGCAGATATCGTGGAAGCAGCAGTAAGTAATACCGTAAGTTCTGGTGTTGATGTAGGTAGGGGTATCTATCGTAGTGCACAAATACTAGACCAACTTCGTATTGCATTCATGACTTCTCAGGTTGCTACCACTGCACGTAATGTTACTTCAACAGGTTTGTTAGGTGCTGTAGAAGGTATGGATGAGTTCAACAGAGCTATCTTAGCTGGTATAACACTGCGTAGGAATGACCTAATTAATATTAAACCCAAAGAAGCTGGTGAACTAGGTATTAATATTGGGTTTGGTAAACGTCTTAGCTCAAACATGGTAAGCAATATGACTGCTACTCTAAGAGGCATGTCATTAGATAGTGCTACCAGCAGTGTTCTTAAAGACATGATGGAACTAGAGATGCCTGAAGCATACATGAGAACCTTTCATGATACCATGCGAATAGAGCTAGGTACTAAAAGTTCTAACCCCTTAGCTAAGGCTGGTAGATTTGCAAACATACTAAATACTGCTACTGATACTGTGTTTAAACAAGGGGCATTTTTTAGTAGCATTGATAAACAATTACGCACTATAAATAACGCTGAGTTAGGATTAAATGTAAAAGACTTTATCGTTAAGAATGGTAATCTTCAAAAGCTAGATGGTTTTGTATTAGAAAAAGCTCTTGATGATGCTAAAAGATTTACTATGCAACGAGACTACTATAACGACACCTCTCTGTTTGGTAAAGGTGCTAAGGCAGCAGTAAAACTAAATGAAATACTACCTTACGTTATGTCCGGTGTTGCTGGTGTTCCTTTTCCAAGGTATATTGCCAACCACATAGAGATGCAAGCAGACTACATGCCTATGGTGGGTCCGCTTGTTGACGTGTTAAATCGTATGGGTACCAAGAAAGCTAAAGGAGAGATTACATTCTTTGGTGATGCTTACAAGTCCACTGAAGACAGGTATGTAAGATCTGCTACAGGTGTAATGTTGATAGCAATGGGTTATGAGTTAGCTAAGTCTAAAAAAGGCGAGACTAACTACAGTGAACTTGAGGACAAAATAGGCGCTGAGGTAGAGGTTGGAAGCTCGGTAGGTTTCTTACTGGCGCCTATGTATATAGGTGATCTTATTTATCGTCAACAAGAGGGATTACCTATGGGGGATATCTTGTCAGATGTAGGCAGTGTTATGGGTGGCCTTAACGACATGGGCTTTGACCCTTCTCTTCTACTAGATGGTCTTTCTAAAATATCTAATGCTATTAGTGGTGAAGGTAACACACCTAAATTACAAGAAGATTTTGATAAAGGGATTGGTAGAACTGTTTCTGTTTTAGGCTATCCTATTAGTATTATTAGAGATACAGTAGGTCAATTTAGCTACGATGCAGCAGGTAGTACATATAACAGAGATTTAGGTCTTACTCCTTTAGGGGTAAATGAGGTTGGTGTTCCTATAAGGGTTGATATAGATGCATCTGAATCTGCTAACAATATCATTATGACAGAAGCTATGAAAGCTATGCCTGATTTAAAATCTACACAAAGGTTGCAGTCTATTAATGGCGAGACAGATATAAAAATTTATAGTATATTAAACCCTATGCCAATAGGTAAGATCAACCCACTAAAAAGACAGCTAACTGGTGTTGCTGCAGAGCCTACTATGACTGAAATACAAAGAGAGTTTAACAAGTTTAAACTTGAAGAGTATAAATATGTGTCTAGTGGAAGTATAGAGAACGCCGTAGTGCACAGGAAGGTTACTGAAAGTCTTTCAGGAACATTAAATCCATTCTTTCTACGGTGGAAAAAAAGTGTACCTCACCCAAATGCACCAAGAGAATTTCTTGGTCTTACTTACGATCAAATATTAGAGAGGGCTGAGGACAACCCACAAGAATATCCTATAGACA
>ENA-OSJC01002808-OSJC01002808.1-marine-metagenome-genome-assembly--contig:-NODE-2808-length-12818-cov-3.610156_pt1 | contig 12818 bp, 10 predicted proteins | sample MGYA00237885_ERZ534234 | MGnify/ENA primary metagenome ERZ534234 (study PRJEB26413, sample SAMN06343907) | marine metagenome | isolation source: coastal waters | place: Atlantic Ocean: West Antarctic... | reverse complement strand
TGCACCGCGATAGCTTGGAACTTCGGAGAGAAAATGAGGTCCTAAGGCAGCAGCTAAACGATCAGGAAGATCGATTAGACAAACTGGAGGCCTTGCTGGAAAGTCGCTGAATCCATGAGGATTTCTCAATCCATAATTGCTTCGGCGCTGTTGCTATTCGGTTTCTTTCCAAGCTCATTGGCTGAGACTTACACCCTGGCGCCAGCGGCTCTCGACTACGGTGGGGGGCAGGTTACTAGTTCGAACTATACCGCCGATCTTTCGAACATGGCGGGAGGTGTTGCTAGCTCGCAAAACTACACCATACGGAGTGGTTTCGCGGGGCAGTTATTTGACGTCGACTTTATATCACCCCTCAATTTAATGGCAGACGGCGACGGCGAAATACTCACGGGACAATTAGCAAGCCCAAGTAATACAACCGCATTTACTCTAATGGAAGGGGTCGCCGGCCTTACCATCACCAGTGACGGTAAATATAGTTTTGATCCATCTGCTGGAAGTTATGGTGGGTTGAAAGCTGGCCAAACCTCTCAAATCATCGCGAATTGGAAGGCTCTTGATGAAAATGACTTCGAGATTAACGGTGAAATCTTAATCACGGTGACTGGCGTCAATGATAGGCCAACAATTTCTGGAACGCCGCCAACAACTATCGCTAAGGACTCTGTTTATAGCTTTCAAGCCGTAGGCGCTGATGTTGATGTAAACACGATTCTGACCTACTCCATGACACAACACGGCAATCCGCCATCTTGGTTGAGCTTGAACGCCAATACTGGTATTTTGTCGGGTAGACCGCTTAACGATGATGCCGGTAACACTGTCAGTAATATCGTTATTTCAGTATCTGACGGGTCACTCTCTGCGTCTCTCGAGGCATTTGATATCGCAGTAATTAAGACGCAGACCTTGAAACTGAAAGAGGGTTGGAACCTGGTATCGTTCTATGTGGAGGCCGATGACATGACGACGGCGACTATCTTTGCTCCCATACAGGACAAGCTGTTGCAGGTTAAAAACCTGACCCAGTCGTACGATCCGAGTTTGTTGGATGCCCTAAACACCTTGTCTAGTTTGAATGTGAAGGATGGATACTGGGTAAAGGTAAGCGAAGACGTCAGCTTGGAGGTGGAGGGGACAGTGCCATCAGGGGCATCGATCAATGTGAAGGCCGGCTGGAACTTGGTTGGCTACCCGAGGTTGAGCGGAGAGGCTGTAGCTAATGAACTGACAAGTCTTGGGAACACGGTTGCGCAGATCAAGAACCTGGAGAGGTCGTATGACCCGAGCAGAGCCTCCTTCCTGAACACCTTGTCGACGATGGCGCCTGGGTCGGGTTACTGGTTAAATGTGAACGCAGACGGGACGTGGACAGTGGGAACGGTGGCAGAGATTAGCGAGCAGAACTTCGCGGCTGCTAAGACTCAGCCAGATCATTCGCCGGAGGAGAAAGCAGGCCCGTCATGGGGGGAAGCGATCGTCTATCCAAACATAGGAGCAACAGTCTTGGCGCAAGTATCCATCCGAGGTAAGCCGGTGGCCAAGGGCGGTGTTGTCGGGGCGTTTGTTGGAAACGAACTCAGGGGACTGCAAGATGTGGTTTTGGACAACGGAATCAGTTACGTGACCTTAAACGTGAACCTCAATGGCGCGGAGTCGGTCAGCTATCGGGTGTGGAACCCGGATGACCATAACGATTACCTCGTGAGCGGGACCATGCTGCTGGAACTCGGGAACGTGTATGGCAATCCCGAGCTGATGGAACTGGATGCCGTGACGGTTGTCGAAAAACCACTCCAAGTGTTCAAGCTCACCAGCGAACCTTTCGGGTTCAGTTTTAACACCGCGGTCGGCCGAAGTTACACCGTGGAGGCCACAGGCGATCTCGGGGTATGGAAAGCAGTTGAACTGTTCCAAGGCAGTGGCGGCGAGATCCGGTTCACCGCAAAACCAACATCCAGTGGGGGAGCCCAATTTTTCAGGGTTTTTGTGGAATAGCGGTCAATTCCAGAATAAGGACGCTCAATTGATTGAGCGTGCTTCCGTATCAGGGAGAGGGACTCAGCTATGAGCGGTGCCGTCCTTGAAGAAGGCTTCCATCCGGTGATTGAGATCCGCGTAAAACTTAGCCTTCATCTTCTCGAGCATCGCAAGTTTCTCAGGGCTCAGGTTGGTGTTGGTCTCCTTTTCAAGGCGCATTTCTTCGGCAAACGAACTTTCCATTGCAATTAACGAGGCAAGAAATTCGCGGGCGGCCCGAGAATGCTCGACGCCATCAACTAGGGCGAGTTCGAGTCCTTTGTTTTGGGTGACCGTTGTCAAATTTCCATCTGCGAGCTCTTGCATATAACGTCCGTTGCTTGTCTTGAAAGCGTGGTGTTCGGAATCAAAAGCGAGTTCGTCGCGATCGACAAGCAAGTCGTATGGGCCCGCCTTTGTGAAGAATTTAATCACGAGGGGGATGGTGTCGACGAGCATGAAGAGCGAGGTTAGGATGAGGTAGGTGTAGAAAGCAAACTCGCCACCATCTGCACCCTGCTTAAAGAGTTCGTGAAGGGCTAGGGTTTGGGTCAGAATATCGCGACGGGGTTCTTCGTTGATTCCTTTAAGTCGGTCTCGTTCCTCGGTGCCAACCGCACCCAGCTCCTGCTTGGCGAGGTCTTGTTCAGAAAGCAGTGAGTCGATCTGTTGCTTGATGGTATCGCGCAGGGCGTTCTGTTGAGTGACAAAAGCCTGAGCCTGATCTTCCTCGACTTGTCTCTTGAGAGCAGCAATTCGCTCCTCTTCGAGTTGGTTGGCGACCTGAAGGTCGGCAAGGCGATTTTCAAAACCCGCGATCGCACTTCCCTCGGCGGTTCTAACTTGCGTCTGAAGCATGGCCTTCTCAGCACTGAGGTGTTCCAGAAGCCCGGACATCCGCTGGGAATCACCGCGGCGGGGTTCCAGTTGATCGGCTTTGATCGACTTGGCACGCGGACCTTCTCCGACGAGTCCCGAGCGCTGCCCATTGAGCTCCCGCTCATACTCTGTCTGCCAAAACGAGAGTTCGATCTGAAGCTTGGCGTATTGGGGCGCCATTTCATCGTATTGTTTTTGGACGATGCCTAGACGGTCGGTGAAGGGGGAGATGGATTCAGCAATCGCGGTATCGAGTTCCTTTTGCTGAGTAGTGGTGAGGCCGGGGATGGCGCCGTCAACCGAGTTCTTTTCCTGAATGATAAAGCGGGCCTGAAAGCTTTCGGTCCACTTTTCACGTTGTCCGGCAATTGACTGATCGAGCCTTGAGATTTCAGTGCGAATTCCGGTCTTTGTTTCCCCGAAATCGGTGCGCACGATTTCGATTTCCTCAGCCCGGTCTTTTTCGATGACCGAACTGATGGTGTCGCTAAAGAGGAGAAGAACCAACGGGTGGGCGATGGTGAGACCCATTAGAATTGCCACAACAAGGCGCAGGGCGAATTGGGAGAGCTTGCGAGGCCACGAGAGAAAGGCCCGGTAGCCAGCGACGAGGGCCCGGTCGATGGTGAGAATGATGAAGGCCCAGACCAAGGCCACCGGAAAAATGACCATAGCATTGTCCGTGATGGTCGAAAGAGCATAGGCACAAGCAATAAAAGCGAATGCGCAGGGAACGAGGACAGTGGCCCCGAAAGCCACGTATTTCCGCTGCTCCCAATTGGGGCACTGTTCGAGGGTTTCGGCTCCGGCACCAGAGAGCCAAAAAAAGAGGTGTTTGAGGGAATGCATCATGGAAACGATCCGTGTTAAACACCTACCGTTGAATACTCCTAAGCTTATCACTGAGGCTCGGTGGTGTCGTATACTTTTTTAGAATGAAGGTGATCGGGATCTCCGTCAACATTTCAGCCATCGCGATAGTGATTCCATCCCAATAGGGATTTCTCCCGATGTAACAGCTCCCTCGAGTGGGCGAGCACACCGCTGCTGCTGCGCAGAAGCGGTTGAAGGTCACTCCCTCAGTCTGCATCTGGTCGAGATACGGTATTTTGAGATGTGGGGAAGGATGAGCCGGAGAGTCTTCATGGCGATAAGAGCGTGACCCAAAAGGCGATGGACTGAAGTTGGACTTGATAAGGTGACAGGTCTGAGTCTTGTCACTTGCGTTTCCCTTTCTCGCCAGCCTTTTTGACTTCTGGTGCCGCATTCTTCGGTAGCCACTTTGCGAGTGATTCTTTCATCTCCCTGTGATCAGGATGCTTCGCCAAATTGGTGAACTCGTCAGGATCGTTTCGATGGTCATATAGCTCCTCCGCCCCATCGGCGTAGCGGATGTAGCGCCACTCTTTGGTGCGAATGGCGTGATTCTCATAGTAACTTGTTGAAATCACCGGCTCCTTACGTGCTGCCTTCGGATCGTTGAGTTGAGGCATCAAGCTGAGCCCATCGAGCTGCTTTCTTTTTGGCAATCCACAGAGATCAATCAGGGTCGGATAAATATCAAGCAAACTCACCGCTTCTCGACAGTTCCCGCCTTTTCTAATCCCAGCTCCCGCGATAATAAACGGCGTCCGCGTCGATTCCTCCCAAAGCGTCCGCTTTGCCCAATGCTGCTTCTCGCCGAGATGAAACCCATGGTCGCTCCAAAGCACGATGATCGTATTCTCTTTGTTGGGTCCCTCATTTAAACCATCGAGCACCGTGCCCACGCACATGTCGGCAAAGCTCACGCAAGCCAGATAGGCATGCACCATCCCCCGCCAGTCTCCTTTCTCCAGCACCTCGGCATGGGTCGGCTCGATATTGAGTCGACCCTTAAAATTTTCCGGGAGGTCGTCCATGTCCGAAAGCTGAGTCTTCGGCAGGCTAATCTTCTCCCGGTTATAGAGATCGAACCACTTCTGCGGAACAAACATGGGAACGTGAGGACGGAAAATTCCAACCGACATGAAGAAAGGTTTATCATGCTTCTCTTTCAATGCCCTCGCCGCATTCTTCGCGAGCTTGAAGTCGTCCATCTGATCATCCGATTCAGGAAAAGCACCCCAGTCCCAAGCCTTACCAGGCCAGTTCATTTGCTTCTTCGGTCGAGGACCTCCGTAGCCTCCAAGATCTTCATCGATCACTCCTTTAAGAGAACCGGTAAACCCATGATGAAGAATCTTCCCTCCCGCAAGGGTGCGATACCCCTGCTCCTTGAAGTAGTCCTGCATGCAAGGCGCATCATCCAGTCGCTTGATACTCTGATAAGAAGGTCCCAAATCATAAGATCCGTGAGTCGTGGCGTGCAGCCCCGACATCACGCTCACCCGCGACGGAGAGCACACCGGCACGACGCAATGCGCGTTAGAAAAATTGAGACCCCGCTTCGCAAGGCGATCCATATGCGGAGTCTTCACATCAGGATGACCGTCAAGGAAGCCCACCCAGTCGTTCAGATCATCGATGCAGATCATCAAGATGTTCGGGGGGCGGGAGTCCTTCTCTCGGATCCCTTGAGCGGGCGCAGAAGATAGGAAGCCCAGGCAGATTGCCTGAATGATTCTGATCATTGAGTGAGAAGCCTACTTTGTTTGGGCTGCCTCTTTTTTGAAGACATCAAATTCCGGATTCACACATTTCTTGCCCCAACGCTTGTAGATGGCGCGGAGGTTCTTTTCCGATTCGGGTTGTTCTCCTTTGTCGCCGGTTTTCTTGATCCAGGTGGTGAGCAAATTGCGGTGACGTTTAAGTTCCTCGGCGAACTTCGGATCGTCTGCGAGGTTTTTGACCTGATGAGGATCTTTCTCCATATCGTAGAGTTCTTCAGACGGCCGCTTTCCAAAAAAAGCCTGTTCGGGAATCTCACCAAGCTCTCCGTTGGCATGGAGTTCACGCAGGCGCTTCGTCTGGGCCTGACCATCACGGTATTGAGCTTGGAGAAGAATACGATCAGTGAGGAAGTTCCGGAGGTAGCGAAACTTTTCGGTGCGAACGGTGCGGATCCGATCGATGGTGAAGTCGCAACGGTCACGGGCGGAGACAATATGATCACGTTTCTTGAAGTTCTCACCAAAGAGATTCTGGCCGTGGAGATATTTGGGAAGTTCAATTCCCGCTAGGGCCAGAGTGGTGGCGGAAATATCGAGAGTGTTGGTCAATTCTTTGCGGACCTGATTCGTCGGAATGCCGGGGCCGGAGACAATGAGAGGAACGTGAACGCCACCTTCGTAGCAAAACTGCTTGTGTCGAAGTGAGTGATTATTCCCGTGGTCGGAGAAAAAAAAGACGATGGTGTTTTCTAGCAAGCCGTCTGCTTTGAGCCGATCCATAATCGCTTTGACGTGCCCGTCGGTCACACGAACGGTGTCATAGTGGTGCGCCCATTCCTTGCGGAAGAGTTCCTCATTGGGAAAGTAAGGAGGCACTTTCATCGTCGCTGGATCGACCTTGTCCTTCAGTTTTCTAGTATTGGTTTTCCCTCCTCCAAGTTGGATTTCACCAAACCAGGGCTTTCCCTTTGGAACCGTAGTCCAATCTGCCTTGCCTTTTTTTCCGTAGAAACCCTTCTTTTGACCGGGCGCCGGTTTTGCGTTTCCGGCGGAGTAATGCTCATTGCGGTTATAGACGAAATTGTAGTCGTCTTTCCCTTTGTTGAAAGTGGCATAGCCGTGCTCCATGAATAGTTGAGGAAGGGTTTTGATTCCTTCCGGCAAATGAATGGCTGCTTCAGGGCTGCGCGAGGAGCGATGTTGGTGGGTCCCGGTGGTGGTTTGATAGACCCCGGTAATCATCGCCGAACGACACGCCGAGCACACCGGTGCGGGAACGTAGCATCGGGAGAACCGGACTCCGTTTGAGCTGAGTTTGTCGAGCGTCGGGGTCTTGCCGGCATTCACCGGGAAGCCGTAGGATTCCATCCAAGGAGAGAGATCCTCGCAGAAAATCCAGAGAATATTGGGCTTTCCAACAGCCAAGGCTGTCAGTGGGAAAGAAAAGGAAATGAAGAGGAGGAGGGAAAGGTATTTCATAAAAGGGCGTTGACTGGACGATTGGTGGCGTCTTCATACGCAGGACAACAGAGAGATCTTCAGAAGAAAAGAGGAGAGCCCCACTGCGCTTTCGTTGTTTCCCGGAGGCCTCTTCGAGATAGAGTCATTCCATGAAGCCTTTTCCAGTCCTCGCCCTCATCCTTCACAGCACTTGTTTCCTCCTTGCTGAAAAGAAACCCAACATCGTCCTCATCATGGCCGATGACGTCTCGTGGGAATGCTTCTCCTGCTACGGTGCCGAAGACTATAAAACGCCCCACCTCGATGCCCTCGCTACCAAGGGCATCCGCTTCAACCACTGCTACTCCACCCCCATCTGCACCACCTCCCGCGTCAAACTCATGACCGGAAAATACAACTTCCGAAACTACACCCACTTCGGCTACCTCCATCCCGAGGAGAAAACCTTCGCCCACCTCCTCAAGTCCGCAGGCTATAAAACCGCCATCGCCGGCAAATGGCAGCTCAGCGGCCTCTACCACGGCGCTCCCGGCAACCAAGACGCCTCCCGCCCCGTCAAAGCCGGCTTCGATGAATATTGCCTCTGGCAAGTTACCACCCAAAAGCGCGGGAAAAGAGGCGGCGAGCGATTCTGGTCCCCGCCACTCGAACAAAACGGCAAGTTCCTCACCAAGGAAGACCACCATCTCAAATACGGGCCCGACCTCATGTCCGACTTCCTTTGCGACTTCATCCGCCGCAACAAAGACGACCCCTTCTTCGTCTACTACCCCACCGTCCTCGTCCACGATCCCTTCGTGCCCACCCCCGACACCATCGGCGACCGACCCCGCACGCACGCCTCTAACAAGCAGCCCAAGGACAAAGCCGCCAAGAAAGCCAACTTCGTCGCCATGGTGCAATACCTCGACAAACTCGTCGGCAAGATCGTCAAGCAAGTCGATGACATCGGCCAACTCGACAACACCATCATCCTCTTCACTGCCGACAACGGCACCCACGTTTCCCTCACCTCCCGCTGGAACGGTCAGGATATCCGCGGCGGAAAAGGCGGCACCACGGACATGGGCACCCACGTCCCCTTCATCGCCTCCTGGGCGGGCAAAGGACCCCAGGGCCTCGTCTCAAATGACCTCATCGACTTCACCGACTTCTACCCCACTCTCGCCCAAGCCGCTGGCATCAAGTTAGGCAAAGACGACCCCATCGATGGCGTCAGCTTCCTCCCCCAACTCCAGGGCAAAAAAGGCACCCCCCGCGACTGGGTCTTCTGCCACTACCAACCCTACTGGGGAAATTTTAAGGGCACCCAATTCGCCCGCACCCAAACCCACAAGCTCTACCCCGACGGCCGCCTCTACCACATTCCCAACGACCTCAAGGAAGAGACCAATCTCGCGCCTACTCAATCCAACAAAACCCTTACCAAGGTCCTCAAGTCCGCCCCCCCAGCCACCACCAAAGGCACCAACAAAGCCAAAGAACGTCCCGTCTACCCCGATTGGAAACTCCTTTCAAAGTAGCCTCAAGAAAGGAGCCGGGACGTCTCGCCCCGATCAAATCGAGACCTCGCAGTTCATCTCACCGAAGTTGCTCACCCTCAGGGCACCATCCTCGCCTCGCGGCCTTCTTGCCAAATCATTCCAACATCGCTTAGCTAACCCGTAATGGAACTCGACCCAGAAGAAATTTTCTTCCTCTTCTTTACTCTCAGCTGAAAGATCGGAATGCTCTTTTCGATTCCTATTCTACGCTACCTCCGCAGGCTCCGGTTCGTGGTTACAAAAGCTCCCCAACCAAGTTCCGCGATTTTAGCGTCTTCCGCGGTTTAAAAATCCCCACCTCTCTCCATGCCTGATCTCAACTCTGTCGCTCGCACGCTCAATCTCGCAAACTACGAGCGCCACATCTTCCTCTGCGCCACCCCGACCGAAGCGAAATGCTGTAACCCGGCCGATGGCATGGCCTCCTGGCAATTCCTCAAAAGCCGCCTCAAGGAACTCGGACTCTGCGCCGCGGAACCGATGGTCCATCGCAGCAAGGCCGACTGCCTCCGCATCTGCCTCCGGGGTCCCATCGTCGTCGTCTACCCCGAGGCCGTTTGGTATCACTCCGCCACTCCGGAAAACCTCGAACGCATTATTCAAGACCACCTCATCGGAGGAAGAGTCGTCGAGGATCTTCAAATCGAGGCAAAATAAGACCCGGAAACGCATCGGCTCCAGATATTATAAACGGGCTCCTAATTTGTAGCGCCGCGCTCCCACTTCACTCCAAATCCTCCGCAAAGAGCACATCCTCGAAGATCTCGATCTTCCCCTCTGCTCTATTGCGCATGTAGCGGCGGAAGACCACAAGGTGCGCCTCTTTACGAGATTGGCGAATCGCATCAGTGACGGACTCGGCCACTTCTTCAAAGTCGGGCACTTCACCTTCTTCGACCGCCGTCACTTCGATGAGATGCCAACCCAACTTACTTTGAACCACTTGCGGTTTGTTCAGGGGAAGCGAAAATACCGCAAGCGAGAAATCCTGAGGCAGCTTGTCGGCAGTGACCCAGCCGAGGTCGACCAGCTTGGAAGCGCTCTCGACACTTCCTGCGACGGCGGCAAAGTCTTCATTTTTATCAACCACCCGGGCACGGGCCGCTTCGACAAGTTCACGGACTGCATCGACTTCACTCGTGAGAGTGCTTACAAAAATTTGGCGCACCATTCGCCGCGCGGGGGCCCTCATCTCTTTACGATTTTTTTCGTACCACTCACGGGCCTCATCCCCGGTCACTTCATCTGGCAAGAAGCTATTGAGATACTTCTCGCGCTGAAGTCGGGCATTGATCCGCATCCGGGCTTCCTCTTCTTCTCGCCATTTTTGATCAGCAAGGAGAGCATCGAAGACTTCAGCGGTGCCGTAACGTTTCTCGAAGAGGGCAAAGACCTCTTGCTGGGTGCCCTCGGGAATGGTAAAATTTTCGGCCGGAGAAATCTTGATCTGTATCTTAATGAGAAGTTGGTCGATCAACTCATGCACCATCCCTTCGCGGAGCAAGTGCCGCTCCGTGACAGTCGTATCCGCAAAAGTGCGGCCCCTCTCCCAGAGGTATTGCCGCGCCCGTTCATCGACTTGGGCTCGGTAGATTGGCTGAAAATAGACACGCGCCGCGATCCCCTGCGCCTTGGCCTCCGCGATCATTTCCTCGGAGTCCATTCGGGGCCTGGTAATCGTGCGACTCAGAGGACCCCTAAAAACCCAGAGATCGAGACAAAGGTAGCACGTCAACACGGCATAAGCCGCAAGTTGAATCGTCATTTTCTTTGGACCACTCACGGCGTCACCATGATCAAAAGCCCTCCCCCACTGCAAGCCCCTACCGCGATTCCCTCTATAAAACCGGAAGGACATTGTAGTTCACAAGTAGTTGCCGCCTCTCCAGGGTCGTTCTCGCCATGAATCTTGTGAGTGATGCCCTGACCTACCCTCTCCGCGGGAGCGGAAAATACATGCTCCTCTGGGGCGCCGTCCTTTCTGTCATCGCCTCCATTGCGGGTTTTGCCCCTCTCTTCATTTCGGCTTACTTCTGCGCCACTTATTTCACAATCGTCGAAACAACGGCCGTGGGGCAATCCGAGGCCCCACAATTCCCCGACGTTTCCAACATTCTCGAAGATCTTCTCTGGCCCCTCTTTAAAGTCATGATTGTCTTCATCCTCTGCTACCTCCCACACCTCGCCTACCTCATCACTACCGGAAATAATGACGCCATCGCAACCTTCCTTCTCGTGTTGGGCTTGATCTACTTTCCCATGGCGATCCTCGCCGTCATCGTCCTGGGTTATCTCGGCGCGATGAATCCCATGATCGTCATCCCCAGTATCTTCAGGGCAGGCGGGTTTTACCTACTTGCCGTAATATTCTTGGGACTAATTTACTTCCTTCAAGCCACAGTTGCGGAAGCTCTTGGAGGTTACTTCATCATCGGGGGCCTCGTGATGGGGCTCTTCGTCATGTATGTCATGATGGCGAGCGCTCGGACGCTCGGGAAAGTCTATCAAGACCGAAACGAGGCGCTGGGCTGGCTCTGAAGGCTACATTCAGCGGACAATCACCTTGGTCCCTGGCCGCGTGAGGCTTGAGAACCGTGCCGCGTCCCAATTTGCCAGACGGTAGCAGCCTGCGCTTTGAGCCCGGCCAATCGTGCGGGGGCTCGAGGTCCCGTGAATCCCGATCCCGGCCTTGGTCAAGCCCGACCAAAGAACACCCACCGGGTTATTCGGCCCCGGGGGGATCTGGAGATATTCATTACTCCGCTTCCCTTTTTCTAAAAATGACTTGTCATAGCGCCACTCGGGGAGTTCGACACAATTTCGAATCTTCCAGTGCCCCCGGTGGATAAATTTTTCCTGCCCGGGGGTCGTGGGAAACATCGCGATCAGCTGGCCCACTGGTTCTTCCTCTTCGTCATCCGCTACTGCCACCGCCACACCGGGCGCAACTTTCACAGGAGCAGCGGGATCATAAATGAAGAGCTGCTTCATCCCGGTATCGATAATAACCGTTCGTAAACTCAATTCCTCATCCGCTTTGTGCGATCGGCCCGCAGCCAATTCCTCGATTCGAAAGGGTTCGATATTGGGAACCTTCAGCGTCGAGCGAGGGCCAAGGTTGTAGGTCTTCTTCGTCCCATTAAGCTGAATAAGGAACGTATCGGACGTGTGGTAGCGCTCCGCCATGAACTCGAGATAGGAGCGATAAGACATCATCTTCTCCTCCGCTTGCTTCTCCCGCTTCGTCGACAACTTGGGATTGACATACTTGACGGCAAAGCTGGGCACTGACGCCACAGCATAGAGGTTAGGCACTTCCTTCAGAGCGTCTTCAAGAATGGCCGCCCAATCTCCTGGCGACCGTCCTTGGGAACGATTATAGGCATAAACGGCACCCTCCGTGAAATTTCCAGGCTTTCCATCGAGGAATCCCGGCCCGAAAAGTTTCTGATCTAGAAATATCTGCACCCGCAGACCTTCCTCGGGAGATTCAGGCTTTCCGTCTTCGGCCGAAAGAGACGCAGTGAAAAAAAGAGCGGAGAGGAGTAATTTCACGGCATAATCTTAACCTCTCTTAAACAAAAGACCATCGAGAATACGAGGTTTCGCAGATCCCTCGTATCGAAGAATCCACCGCGAAAAAGGCTTGTTGCACACTCAGATCAGCCCGCTATTTTCTCAAATCCCCCCCAAACAACGAAAAATAGCAGTCGAACATGACCCAATCGCCTTGCTTATGAGCAAAATATGCCCAGTTTTCCTCTCCCTCGCAAATTGCGCGTTTTTTACAAATCAGTTTCAACTTGAAAAAAAATCATTTTGCCTAAAATTCAGGCACAATTTCAGCGAGCACGACGCTTACATCGTGCATACAAAAATATCTCTGAGTTATGATCGAAGTCAATTCACTCACCAAACGATTCGGCCACAAGGTCGCCGTCGATAATCTCTCATTCTCAGTCAAGAAGGGTGAAGTCCTCGGCTTCCTCGGGCCCAACGGCGCGGGCAAGTCCACCACCATGCGCATGGTGACCGGATTTATCCCTGTGACCGAGGGCAGCATCGAAATCGGCGGGGTCTCGATGATCGCCAAGCCTATGGCAGCCAAGAAGAAGATCGGCTACCTCCCCGAGTCCGCCCCCCTTTACAATGACATGACGGTCAAAAGCTTCCTCAAGTTCTGCGCTTCAATGCGGGGGCTCGGCGGCTCCAGCCGAAAGGATGCCGTTGAAAAAGCGATCGAAACCTGCTTCCTCCAAAGCGTCGCCCATCACTCCATCGAAACTCTTTCCAAAGGCCACCGCCACCGCACCTGCCTCGC
>ENA-OSJC01002806-OSJC01002806.1-marine-metagenome-genome-assembly--contig:-NODE-2806-length-12827-cov-11.851294_pt1 | contig 12827 bp, 11 predicted proteins | sample MGYA00237885_ERZ534234 | MGnify/ENA primary metagenome ERZ534234 (study PRJEB26413, sample SAMN06343907) | marine metagenome | isolation source: coastal waters | place: Atlantic Ocean: West Antarctic... | reverse complement strand
ATTTTTAAAAATTATAATTTTTTTTATTATAATTTTTAAAAAATGTTGTTTAGTGCATCGAAAATCACGGCCCACATCTTATGACGCATTTTAAAAATAAAACAACCATCATATAATATAAATATATAAAATAAAATATATTTTTTGTGATGGTAATACCATTTAAAATTATAATAATTATATTTTAACGACTTTTAATACCTAAATTGGCGATACTTACCCCTTCATATAATATAAATATATAAAATAAAATATATTTTTTGTGATGGTATTGCCATTACTAGCCGTTACTAAAGCTTTTAATTCTTTTATTTAATTTATTAATAAATTTTTGAGCCTCTACGCATGCTTTTTGAGCTAGTTTTCCACCGTTGCCAACGCAGTTTTTATTTTTTCTTTGGGTGTACTCGAAATACATAAAACGGTATATAAGATCTATTTGACTTTGAATAGCTTGTGATGGGTCGTTCATCGTATCTGATCTACAATAATTAAAAAAAATTCGTCTGTCGATGCCATCACTATAACCGCCGTCATAAATATTCATTTTTTTATTTAATACATTTAATTTATTAATAGTATCAAAAATTTCATTAGATTTCAGTTTTAATTTTTTTTCTTTTTCTTTTTCCATGCCATCGATAATATTTAAATATTTTTTTCCTGTTTCTTCATCTTCGTTGCGATAAGCTTCACAACTTAGCTCACGCATTTCTGATTTATTCTCCTCATATTGTTCTTTAATTTTTGTCATATTAATATTATATTTTTTATATTCTTTCATCGCGTTTTCTTTAAATTCTTGTTGCGTAATTGGTTTGATATATTCTCCGATATTCCGATGAAGATTACTTAAAATAAATTTTAAATTCCAACTCGTCTTTTTTTTCGTTGGTTTTGCTTTGTGTTGTTTCTCTTGTCGTGTTTCAATTTTTTCTTGAACTTCCATCACTTCAACTTCTATTTTTTTTGACACTTTGTTATTAAATTTAATTTTCATCGCATTCAATTTATATACAATGCTTGCTTGTCTGGCTCTCGTTGTTTTGTTTTGATTATTGTTCATAGTAATATATATAGAAAATTTGTTCTTAAGTCTTTTTATTTAAGATGTCCGTCTTATTCATTTTTTATATTTATATTATTAAGTCTTTTAAAAAAACTATATATAGTAAATATTCTCTTAAGTCGTTTTATTTAAGATCAATATCAAGTCTTATTCATTTTTTTATAATTATAAATATAATTTTCTTCTTTCATTGTCAAATCCATACGATCAAAACAAAAAAGAGTTTTAATTAATATTAGTTCTGCATCATCATATTTTATTAAATCAAAGCATGGCATATAATGGTGTTTTCCCATTTTATATAATTTATAAACATAACGATGAGATGCTCTCCTTCTTGTTAATCGTTGAACTGTAGATCCTATAAAAATCAATTCTGGATGAGAAGGACTAATAATTTTATATAGTTTAGCTTTTGAATAGTCTGGCATAATAGCTAAACTATATAAAATTTTAATTCTTAAATAGTATTAAGGCGAAGGCTGAAATATACATTTTTTAGCTTTTTTTTTAATAAATCATCATTGATAGGGTATATATATAAAAGAAAGGAAAGAAGGCATATTGAAGTTTTATTTATTAGTGAAAATATATATTTTTTTTTTTTATTATTAATTTTAATTTTAGTAAAAAGCTCTAATATGCCTTCTTTCCTTTCTTTTTTATTTAGTCCTTTAACAGTTATGATTTATTATTAAAAAGGTTAAAAAATGTCTATTCTTTGCCTTCGCCTATATATACCCTTATCATTGATGATTTATAATATATTAGATATTAAAAAACGAGTAAAAATTCTATATTCTTTTTAATCTATATATATATATATATAAAAATGTCTGAAATCCTAAAAAATAAAAAATACAATAGATTAACGGTTTATCCTATAAAATTTAAAAAAATATGGAATAGTTATGAAATTCAAAAAGCATGTTTTTGGACAGCTCAAGAGATCGATTTTGCTAGAGATTATAACGACTTTAAAAAATTAAATGAAAATGAAAAACACTTTATAAAGATGGTATTGGCATTTTTTGCTATTAGTGATGGTATCGTTAATTTAAACTTATGCGAAAATTTTATTAATGATGTAGAAATTACAGAGGCTAAAATTTGTTATAGATTTCAATCAATGATGGAAGATATACACGCCGAGACATATTCGTTGATGATAGAAGCAATAATAAAAGATGAAAAAGAAAAAGAAAAAATATTCGATGGTGTTAATAATTTTGAATGTATTGCAAAAAAAATAAACTGGGCTAAAAATTGGATTGAATCGAATGACAGTTTTGAAAAAAGATTGATTGCATTTGCAATTGTTGAGGGTATATTTTTCTCTGGTAGCTTCTGTGCAATTTTTTGGCTAAAGAAAAAAAATTTAATGTCTGGTCTATGCCATTCCAACGAATTAATTTCAAGAGATGAAGCAGCCCACACGGATTTCGCATGCCTTCTATATTCATATGTCATCGATAAATTAGATGAAAATGAAGTACATAATATTTTTAAAGATGCAGTTAGCATCGAAAAAGAATTTATTATTGATTCCCTACCATGTGAAATGCTCGGGATGAATAGTAGATTAATGGCAGAATATATTGAATATGTGGCTGATAGATTATTACAACAATTAGGATATAATATAATATATAAAACTGAAAATCCGTTTGATTTTATGGAAAGTATTAGCATCGAAAATAAAACTAATTTTTTTGAACATCGTGTAAGTAACTACCAATTAGCATCGGTTTTAAATGAATCTGAAAAAGATATTTTTAATGCGTGTGATGATTTTTAATAAATATCTAATTCTATATAATGACGTATTCAAATGAAAAATATGAAAAAAATAAGGATAAATACAAAGAATATGCAAGGAAGTATTATAACAAGAATAAAACGAAATGTAATGATTATAGTAAAAAATATTATATTGATAATAAGAAAAAAATAAAAAAATTACATTTGAAATATAATGATAAACATTCAAATTTCATAAGAGCTTATCACAGGGATCGCCATAGAGGATTGAAACTAACTAAAAAACAATTTTATGATAATGATGCTAAACCCATTGAAAATATTATATATAATAAAATTGTTGATAAAATAATATTAACATTCGATTAAACTTGATATAAATATATAATATAATTTAATATATATTTATAATAATAAATCATCAAAAGATAATTTTTCTAAATGTTTCATCTCTCCTTCAGTATTTATAATGGGAAAATCTTCTACATTTTCATCAAATAAATTACGTGATATGATATCCCTCATAAAAATATTAGGATTAATAAAAAATTTAGTTCTTCTTGATTTGCCATGAATTCTTTTTTCTATACCTTCAATATTATGTTTCATAAAGTTACCAAGTACACTTTTTTTACTTTTCTCTATACCATATGTGATGCGGTTAGCTTTGCACCAATCCCAAAAATCATTACACAATACGGAAGCTTCTATAATCCAGTCTTTATTAAATTCAGGGTAATTAAAATAGGGTTTAAAATCATTATCTTCATCAATAAAATGTTTATTAATTATTTTATCTTTTAAAAAGTTAACTTCATTCGGTACAAAATAATGAGATATTTGGTTATATGCCTCACCTTTTGCATTTTGTCTTTTTGCTTTTTTAAAATCAAAATTTTTACAATCAAAAGACATTATATAATTATAAATATTAATTTTGAATTCATCAGTATTAGTAATTTCGAATACTTTGTCCCATTGATGTTGTAGTGTACAATTTTTTTTATTACCTCTGAAGCAAAACCATCGACGATCACCTGACACTAAATCAATAGTCACCGGTAGATTTTCGTTACTAGTAACAACAATAAGGCTATAGTTAATAGTTTCAAATGGTTGAGCATTTTTAGGATTAAACATTATATCGCATTCACTAATAATAGATTTAAATCTATTTTGTAAATTTTTAGTCGATGTTAAATCCATCTCATTTAGATTAACAATAAGTTTATGAAATAACCCCATTGCATGTGTGTCTATAATATCATTAATATTAGAGGTTGATAAGTAGTGCTGATCGCCTATAATTTTTCCAAGAATATTTAATAGCCAATTCTTTCCTTCCCCTTGACTACCTTTAATAATAACTGCATATGGTTTCTTACGCCCTGGATATTTAATTTTATATGCTACTATATTCATAAATGCTGAATAATCATCCATAGAACCTCCTAAAATATTTTTAGTTAAATTTTTAAATAAGTTAACATGTTTAGTATAATTTTTAGTTTTATCTTGAAATAAATATTCAGGATATCCCGAGAAAGAATTAAAATATTCACAATTTGTAGTAAGTTTTTTAAATGGTTTATTCATTGGGTAAAAATCCATACGATCAAAAGTTTTTTTGTCTGCATCATTTGTCCACCGTTGTATAAATGGGATTTCTTTTTCTCCTTCATTATGTGTTTTATATTGTTTATAATTCTTTCTAATTTTATCATCTGTATAAGGATCACAAGAACGTTTAATAAATGGTTCTCCCGTTGTTGGGTCGTTGTGGTATTCATTATTGCACCTCCAATAATTTCCCTCTTTTTCAGTATAGCAAAAGAATTTTTCAAAATAATTTTTTTGTCTAGGGTAATCATATTGAATAGATTTGAAGTATTCACGATCCCATTTTAAAAGACTTTCTTCAGGGTGCTCCTTATCTTCAAGATCAGATTTAATCAAATCATCTACTTCTTTTAAAATTAGTTGTCCTTCCGTTGGTTCTTTGATAGTAAATTTTAATTTAAAATTAAACTTATCTTCAATCCATTTTGATAGAGTATCACAACTTATTTTTTTATTAATTAAAAATCCATCATATACATAAACAAAACGATTTTTAATAATTATTTTTTCACTAATTAATTTATTTAATAAGTATTCAATTATAATTCGTTCCCAATTTCCCAAAAATTTACTCATCATAGTATTTTTTGAATTTTTTTGATATGGTTGTTTTATATTTTTATTACCGTTTTTTAATTCTTTTAAAAAAAATTTCATTTTATTTTCATAATTTTTAATATTATCTTTTTCAATTGTTTCAAATATTTTTTTATTATTTTCAATAATATAATTTGTATTAATGTTGTTTACTTCAATTTTAATTTTATTAATAATAGATGGGTCATCAGTATTAATATTAATATCATTTTCTTGTTTCCATTTTTTAGAACCACCTCCGAAAAAGCAAACACGGATAAATAATTGTTTTATTTTTTTATATATTGTTGAATCATATTTATTAAAATAATATTCTCCTACTTCTTTTAAAATTGTATCACGATTAATGATATATTTTTTTAAATATTTATATTCGTTTTTGTCTATGTTGGATGTTTTAACAATATTATAAAGAATAGATGGCATTGCGTTGCAAATATCATAATCAATCAAACCTGATTTAATTGCGATGCATTGTCGTAGCTCATTTGGTAATAATGCTAAAGATAAATTACTTTTAAAACTAGCTCTACCATACTCTTTAACAGTAGCGGAAGTAGAAATAAAACCACGTTTACTTTTTTTAATTATATTTTTTAAATGTGATTTTGCATCCATGAAAGGAATATTAAATTCTTCAATCCATTTTAAATCAGTATATGTTTTATTCCATCCACTACTGATTATTTTCTTCAATATATTTACGTCGCATGGTTCTTTAATGATAGAATCCAATTTAAAAAGTGTTGTTGTATTTTTTTTAATGATAAAATTAGTCATGATTATATTAATATAGATTAAAAACACTCTCTTAAACGCCTATTATTTAATAATGATATAATATTATATTATATTATATTATTATTATTATTTATATGAATCAATAATTAATTTACATTGTAAATGGCGTTTAGTTTTAATATGTCTACTTTTACTGTAGTAAGAGAACGAACCAGAGCAAATAGAACAAACTTGAGATACAAGACGCTCTTTTTTAATTTTTTCATAATATGTTTTATTATGTTTAGCACGTAACATCTTTTTATAATTATTATTATTATTCGTAATATCTGTCATTAATGTATTATATTAACTTAATCATTGTTTAAATGTTAATTATTTAAGATTTTTTAAAATGAAGCTAATCACAATCATTTTTTATTATCACCAAATATATATATTTTAATATTTTTTCTTAGAAATACGGTTAAAAATCTTTTTACTGCATTTTGTATCATTATAATAATATATAAAATTTTATATATATATATTATTTACATGTTAAACCGGTTAAGGATCTTTCTAAAAAATATAGATGGCGAACCATCCCAGATAATGTTGTGAATTTTTTAGATTTAATATTTTTATCATTCGTATTAAATAATGATAATTTATATTTATTTTTGGTCTTAAAACCTATTGATAATAATGTATTAATAAATTCACCTTCATTTTTATTTCCTGGAATATTATACAATGTTTCATCATCATTAAAATTTATAATCCATACATTATTATATTTATTTTTACTAAGTCTCGCAAATGGTTTATAATTACAATAAAATGGGAATGACCTTATATTGATGGTATAATGATGGGAAAAACAAGGGACTGGGATTGCAGTTGCAATAGATTGAATATTATTTTTTTGGTATATGTTCTCCATTAATAATAATTAGATATTTTTTAACCATAACCATAAGTCTCGATGGATATCATAGGTTTTACAACTGGCATAGTCGCGTTGTCCTCATAACCACTTTCAAAATAATGTGGTTTAAATAATTGAAATTCGGTACTATTGGCGTACTCCCAGACCTGTAATTTTAGTGTTTTCGTTGAATTCCAATTAGTAAAAACAGCATTTGCTGCAGAATTACTCAAACCACTATCAATTTGTATAGGAAGCTCAAAATTGACGTGAGAACCATAGAAGCCACTGCTTCCTAAAATTTGATTACATTTAGCTTCGACTTCTGTCCCATCAATTAACAATTGGAAACTCATGAGAGCTGCTCCATCTACCTTACCAACGACACAACTAAACTTATAAATAACCGTTCCTCTTGTTGCAGAATCAAACGCACCGAGTGTAGGTGGTTGATATACGATGGTACTACCATTTACGTCGATCCATTGACCATTCGTTCCTGTTTGAGCTGAACTTACATTAACAGTCGTTAAAAATTTTGTAGCCGCACTTTTTAAATAATCAGGATACATTTTCCTACCATCACAAATTGCTGCTATTTTCTCTAGACATCTATTGAGACCCTTCGTAGTAACAACGGCGAGTTTTGCTTTTTCCGCACTTGTGATGGTTGTTCCGTTGGAATCTGTTAGAGCTCCTGACATAGTAACATTATTTGAACTTTTAACAAAGCTTAGAACTTCTGTAGCTGTCCCAGAATTGATCCTATTAATAGCAAACTTATTAGAAGAATTTGTGTAAACTAACTCCGCTCCGTGTTGTCCTCCACCATTATTAGTGGCCAGTTCTAGTGTTGAAGTCGATGCACTACCATCATATGAACCTAGTTCCAGCTTTACTGCATTATCTTCCTTACAATTAATATTTGTAGTTATTGATCCTGACGCATGCTTCACGTTCAATCCATTTTGAACAGTAGTTCCGGTAAGCTGTGAAATAATTGTTGTCACATCTGATTTAATATCGTCTGTTTCTGTATTAGAGTTCATAAAATTAGACATTATATTATATATATATAATATATGATATAATATTTTTATAATTTAATATTTTGGGTGTAAAGTTATTTATGATATATTTTTAGGGTGCATATTTGACAATTACTATATATATTTGATTTACTTTTTGGCAAATGTGCATCTAAGCGTCAAGTGATTTCACAATGCGTCCGGATGATCCAGAAACTTGGAGAATTTGACTACAATATGTTATGACTTCGAGTGAATATTGTGCCCCCGATTTGGCGCCTTCAGCAGTCACAGAAACTTGAATACTATTTAGAGATTTTAAAGAAATATTACCACCACTTATGCTGTCTGTGTGTTGAGATTCAGAAAACGGGATGAAATATATGTTTTTATCTGAAAGATGAGCAGATGACATATATTCATTCGTGTGTCCTAAATCTGCTGAACTATTTAAAAGACCGCGGTTCTTTTGACCTGAGAGAAATTGGAGTTCCGCATTACTTTCAGCTTTAAAGAGAGTACGCCCACTCGTTGATATTTCTAAAGAATCAATTTTGATAAAATCTGCACCATGACGGGCAGTCGCTGTGGCTGAGTCTATATGCTGATGATATTTCCAAGGTCTTTGGATAATTTGAATGAGTGCATCTTGTGCAAATGATCCACCAACGGGAACAGTTATAGAAGTACCAGCTTTAATTTTATCAGCTAATGCATTTGCATCGGCTTTATTTCTTTTCTTATATAACATAACCAACATCCCCGATGTTAGACAAGTATTCATCAAAGTTACGGTCGCATTAATATCAGTACCATTGGCAGTTATTGTGGAAACGTTTTGAATTTCATTTCCGTTGCATAACGATTGAGCCTCACTAAGAGAATAATTATTTTTTTGAATTTCCATCAAATTTTTATCATCTATAACATCGTAATCGTAATAAGCCTCACATAAACTTATGACAGGAGCAACGCCTAATGTGTCATTAGTACCTGATGATGTACCTCCGATGGCAACAAACCAGTCAGCGTTAAAAGTGACCTCTAAGGTACACGCTTCGATAAACCGCATGTCAAGACCATTTGTCCGACCATCGCGTGCGCCGGTTGGATGTTCAAAAGTACTGAAAAGAAGAGGAATGAAAACTTCTAATTCTGTAACGGTTGCAGCAGTTGAAACCACGGCCCCACTTTGTGCGGATGATTTACTTAGAATTACATTAGATAATCCAGCGACCTCGAATCGGCGTCTGTCTGGATGCTGTTGGACTTTATAGATGAGACTATTTCCATGAATTTCTTCAATCTGTTTAGATGAATTTTTGATAGCCGCCTTCGCGAGAATTGTCCCGTATATATTACGGGCGACATTGGGTGTTGCTACACCAGCTGCTGTAGTGTATTTAAATTTGACACGTAAACTTGCGGATCTAAGGATTCCGAATGATGGGATCTGGGCAGATGTACTGCCACCAAATTGAGCTCCAGGAAGGTTGACCTTCACGTTTCTGTCTTTGAATAAATTCGCTCCACTTTTTTCCATCGAATATACGTATGGAGCAAGGTTTGCACCAGATGCGACGGATGACATGTAGAGGGATGAATTTTTGTTACTTGATAAAACTATTTCAGCCATATTTTATATATAAAATAAACTAGATATTTTTTTTATATATAATTAAAAATTATTTAAATCATGATGATTTAATAAATCCTTTTTTTTATGTTCAAATATCGGGATATGTCCTTTATAAAATTTAAGATTCCGACTAATTACGTCATTTTTAATTGAATGGACTCTTATATTGTCCCATTCTTTGTGTCGTCTAATTATTGCATCCCATGTTTCATTTTTTGGAACTACCGGCGAATATGCCTCCGTTTTTACATCAGGGTGAGTCATACCCAAATATAGTGCCATGACACCTCCTAAACTATATCCAGCAATTGTTATGTCGTAATCATTTTTAAATAAATTTATTAATTTATCTATTTTTTTGATTGAGTTGTTGTATTTTTCATCGGTGAATAATTCGTGCTTTCCTTGATAGACTAAAAAATTTTTAATTAAATGATTGTAACTCGTTACATTGGTTGGCTTAAATAAAATTTTTAGTTTATTATCTTTCATATATACTGAGACATCCTCATTTTCTGTCATTAATTTAAATCCATCAATATCAGATTCACCCGTATTTTTTAATAATTTTAAATTTATATCATCATCATTTATTCTTTTTGATGATTTATTATAATACACAATACCGTCGATAAATGATTTATCTAAAAATTTTTGATGTATTGTATTTTTATTTTCTGTCATTCCTCCTGATAATAAATTTATCAAACCAATAAAAGCTTCTTTACTCTTCACTGCTTCTTGTAATAAATCATCAAAAGTTCCAAATGTTTGATGAAGTTCGAATAAAAAGTGATTTGTTTCTAAATAATCGAATATTTTATGAATATTATAATCGTGTTTTCCTGAAATTATATGAATTTGATCAAATAGATCCGCTTTAAATTCGATCATAAAATTATCTATTATTTTTTTTTGATATGATTTAATATATGATCCATATGTAATAGGTGTTAAAATGTCTTTATTTTGTACAAACGCTGAAACCAATTCATCTGGTATAGCATTTACACAGAATTCGACAAAATTTTTATATTTATTACCCATTTTTAAAAAATCATAAATCATATTTAAAAAGTAAATTGTCTTCATTTTGTCATTTATTAGATAATCGGCTAACCCAAGTTTCATGTCTTTTCTGACAATATATAAAAACACAAATAAACTGATAAAAGGTATCATAGCTGCTGATTTAATCATGTGTGTTTCACTTTTCATCAAATTATCGACACCTCCAAAAATTGTGATCTTAGTTGGATCTTTATTATGATGTCTTAATGATACAAACGATGATTCAGATAAATTTATAAAAAAGGGCCCCCAATGTTCGACGGTTTCCATCAATTTTACTGTGTTTTCTTCACCACCAAATGCAGCCCCGGCTTTTCCCAAAATCCATGCTTTTTTTCCAAAATAAAAACCAGTATCCCAAACGTTTTTTAATAGTTCCGACGTAAAATGTGGTGATGGTCTTTGTTGGAGTTCGAATAATGGTTGAGAATATTCAACATATTGTGATGTAGTTCCGCTGCTTTGGACGACTATTTGTTGTTCTTCTTCACCTTCTGGAATGTCTTCATCTTCAACCGTTATATCTTGATCATCTTCCCATATATCCGGAATTTCATCTTTGTCTTTATCTTCAACATTTTCAGCAATTGGACCCCCTATAATATTTCCAGGATACATACCCGGATCAACTGCTGCTGGTTGACCGTCTGTTAATCTTCTATCACTGTCATCTGTTTTTGTTTCTGGCTTAAAACCTATCCAAGCTGTTTGATCATCATTTAATCGACTATTTAATTTTTCTATCAATTGTTGTTTATTATTAACCATCCCTTCTAAATCTGATATCCGCGAATCATCAATTGTGTCATCATTGTGTGCATCTGCTAATTCTCCCGATAATCTATTTAAATCTTCTTGGTGTTGACTTCTTTCATTTGATAATTTATTTGTATTTGAATCTAATAAATCACGGATTCTGTCTCGTTCTTTTTCTGCTGCTGATAGTAGGTTTTTTAAATGTTGTTTCACTGTTTCATCATCAATATCATTTTGACTTAGATTGTCGTATTGTGTCTGAAGCGTGTTCAATGCGTTTTGCTTTGCTTTCAATTGATTTTGTAATACATTTATATGTCCTTTATTATCTTGAATTATTTTAGATTGATTCGCATCATATCCAGGCGGAGGTGTGTCAAATGGTTGTCCTTTTCCTCTATTCCATCGAGCTAATCCTGATTTCTCAATTTCGCTTAATGATTTGAAATATGTGTTCTCTTCCAGTTCTTCTGGTTCTGGTAAATATCCATCCGGATTACGTTGCGTCGGTATAGGATTTGACGTGTCATCATCTCCAGAGACTGTCCAATTTGTTGGCACTGTTGGGTCTTGTATTCTTGAAAAATTTTTACCATCGTTAAAATCATTTGAGGGTGTACCATTTCCAAATTCTTGTAAAGTTCGTCCAGAATTAATCATATCATCAAGATGTGATAATTTATCCGCAGATGAGACCGCGTCATTGTTATAAATATACGGGTCATAGTCTCCACCCTCTCTTCTTCTACTTCTTGTGAAATAATCTTGAGTTCCTGGGAGATCTTCATGTTCATATAAAAATAAATCTATATTGTCATTCGCACTTTTTATTGTGTTTTTATCTAATGCATTTTGACGTGTTTTTTGTAGATTTCTTAGTTCTTTTAGGTCTTTTATATGTTGAATTGATAATTCCATTCTATATATAATATAATGATATATTTTTTTTAGATTATAATTATATTATATATTTATAAGTTAAAATTTTTTTGAATTAGCCCCTTATTTCTTTCCGATTTTTTGATGTCGAAAAATAAAACAACATCTTCAATCGCAACATCTCCAGCTCCGGTGGGTGTTCTGACAGCGTCAATGAGATTTGATCCGTTATCATAATGTTCAACTTTTATTGAGATATCTCGGGGAATGTGTTTACAAACACTGAACCCTAAATTTAAACCAGTTGTTATTGTGTAATCTTCATTGGATAAAGGTAGGGGAATTTTTGAAATTAAATGATATAATGGAACACCATCTGAGCTTACACCATATGACGGAAGACCAATATTTAAATCACTACAATTTAAAAAATCTAATGTAACAAAAATATTTCTAGGTATTTTGTGAGCCGTTGCAGGAGAAACGAGTGCGACTTTTTTAATGTGGACACTGTAACCAGTTAACGTCATTGTCTCGACAGCTAACATATCCGTCGACAATCTGAGTGGTAATGGGTTTTCATCGTTCGCACTGTTATATTTAAGTATTAAACAAGGCATATTATATATATATATACTAAGATTTTTATTTTTATAATTTAATATTTCTGCTGTAAAAGTTATTTATGATATATTTTTAGAATGCATATTTGACAATTACTATATATATATGATTTACTTTTTGGCAAATGTGCAT
>ENA-OSJC01002804-OSJC01002804.1-marine-metagenome-genome-assembly--contig:-NODE-2804-length-12835-cov-5.282803_pt1 | contig 12835 bp, 13 predicted proteins | sample MGYA00237885_ERZ534234 | MGnify/ENA primary metagenome ERZ534234 (study PRJEB26413, sample SAMN06343907) | marine metagenome | isolation source: coastal waters | place: Atlantic Ocean: West Antarctic... | reverse complement strand
CAGAATGGGTAATAGTAGGATAAGCTTATGTCAATAGTAATTAATGGTGGTGGTACAGTAACAGGAATTTCAGCAGGTGGATTGCCTGATGGATCTGTTGATGCAGATACTCTTGCAGCAAATTCAGTAACCGCAGCAAAGATTGTGGATGGTACTATTGTAGATGCCGAGGTTACTTCATTAGCAGCATCTAAATTAACAGGAACAATAGCAGATGCTAGATTTCCAGCTACATTACCAGCAGCGAGTGGGGTTAACCTCACAGCTTTATCTGCAGGAAATCTAACAGGTACAGTTGCTGACGCTAGAATTTCTGCATTAACTAGTAGTAAATTAAGTGGTGCGATTCCAACTGCTAATTTACCAGCAGGAACTGTTTTACAAATTGTAAGAAGCGACAGTTTGCAAACTACTGGTACTTGGACGGGTTCTGCAGATAAAACAATTTACTCGGTTGCTATTACTCCTAAAAGCGCAAGTTCTACTTTAATAGTACATGGTCAATTTGGTTGCCAAATTTATGGTAATGGTACTACTGTTAATCTGTATTGGAGACTACAGATTTTTGAAGGCCCCACTGTAGTAAGATACGTCAATGAAATACATGATAATGGCAATAGCTCTAACACCTTTCATAATACGCCTCAACATAATCTTACTCATAGCTTGACGAGCAATAGTACAAACGCTCGAACTTATCACTTAAAAGCTAATTTAGCTGGCAGTGGCGCTGGTCGTTTACTAGCAAGTAATTCATATAACCATGGGTATATAACAGTTACGGAGATAGCTTAATGACTAATTTAGATTTAATTTGTGCGGCGATTTCTAAAGCACACACAACGACAACCTACAGTAATGCAACATTAGGTGAAACTTATTCTGATTTTGAATGGATAGATAACCCTATTACAGAATCACAGTTTGATGCTGTTGTAACTTCTGTTACTGCTAACTCATACGCTCGAGCTCGCAAAGCCAAATATGATTTATTGAATCAAGATGAAATGAGATTTGACGACCAAGAAAATAGTACAACAACTTGGGTAGATGCTATTAATGCTATTAAAGATGCGCACCCCAAACCATAGGAGATACAAGTGGCAACAGTTAAACTAGACCCAGCAAAAGGGGTACAGATACCAAATCTAAGCACGTCAGAGAGGAATGCAATATCTTCCCCTGAAACTGGTGCATTGATTTGGAATACTACTACATCTGCTATTAACCAATATAACGGATCTGCATGGAGTGCAGTAGATACATCTACTGATAATACTAAGTTACCATTAGCTGGCGGCACGATGACAGGCGATCTTGATCTAGGCGATAATGTCAAGGCTAATTTTGGTGCTAGTGCAGATTTAAAGATATATCATGAAAATAGTAATAACAATTCTTTTATTCACGAAAGTGGAGCTGGAAGTTTATATATACGAGCAACATCTTTAATATTTAAATCTGGTGTAGATAATGATGATTATATAAAATGTACTGAGAATGGTGATATTAAATTATATTATTCTAATGCTCAAAAACTAGCCACTACAGCAACAGGTATTGCCGTAACAGGCAGTACAGCCCACACAGCAGGGGATATAACAAACTCTATATCAGGCTCTTACAAACTTTTTGGTGCCAACGGCACAGCAGGTAATGCAAACTATGTAACGTATGCCTTTGAGGGCGATAATAATACGGGCATGTTTAGTGGTACAGCTGATACAGTTAAGTTTGCTACGGGTGGTTCAGAACGTATGCGCATATCTAGTACTGGTGCTTTACTGGTTAAAGGTGACGGCACTCACGGATACGTTGACCCTGATGAATCACTGTCAGTAAGCACCAGCAGGTCAGGCACTCACGATTATGGAATATTTGTTACTGGCAATGATGCTGGTGGTGGCACACATTTCCAAATGCGCTTTTATAATAACGTGCACGGTGTCAAAGGCTCTATTACCACGACATCTGGTGGCACAGCTTTTAATACATCTTCAGATTACCGACTAAAAACTGACATTCAAGATGTATCTACTCCTATTGATAAAGTAAAACTTTTAAAACCTTGTAACTTTGCGTGGGTCGCAGAGCCTGATGTTCGCATAGATGGATTTATTGCTCACGAAGTTGCAGAAGTGGTTCCAGAGGCAGTGTCAGGAACTAAAGATGAAATGGTTGATAAGAAATATGAAGTGACTCCAGCAGTCGTAGACGATGAAGGTAACGAGATTACAGCAGCAGTTATGGGTACTCGCAGCGTTCCTCAAATGCAAGGCGTTGACCAAAGCAAATTGGTTCCACTATTAACCGCAACGATACAAGAGTTAATCGCTCGTATTGAAGCATTGGAGAATAACTAATGGCAACAAGAGCTGCAAAGCTAGCTTTAAGAGGTAAGGCCCTCACTGACACAGGCACAGATTGAAGCCAACGATATTTAAATGGATGCTATTGATTATCTATATAAATAACATATAATAACGGAGAAAACATTAAATGGCATATATAGGTAACAGCCCGGCCAACGTAGGTAATTATCAAATACTTGATGATATATCTAGTAGCTTTAATGGTTCACTGACAACGTTTGCATTAACAACAAGCAGCGTTGCCATAACACCTACTGCTGCAGGTCAGGCACTGATCAGTATCAACGGAGTAATACAGGAACCAGATAATGCTGGTACCGACGGATTCAAAGTATCTGGAAATAACGTAGTATTCTCTTCAGCACCAGCAAGTGGTGATACCTTTTGGGGTGTGTTCCAGGGTTCGGCTGTAGACATTGGTATACCTTCTGATGATGTTGTAGATACAATACATATTAAAGACGATGCGGTCACTACAGCTAAGCTAGCTAATTCAATTAACTCAGCTATAGCAGCGAACACTGCAAAGACTGGTATCACTACGGCACAAACCAATGCTATCACAGCAAACACTAATGCAATTGGATCAGGTGGATCTGGTATCACTACGGCACAATCCAATGCTATCACGGCAAATACATCCAAAGTAACTAATGCCACACACAGCGGTGAAGTTACAGGTAGTGGTGCTCTAACTATTGCAAATGATGCAGTTACTACGGCTAAGTTAAATTTAATATCTACATCAAGTGTTCCTTCATTGGAAGCAAGAAGTGATGGTACAACCGATGGTTATATCCAGTTAAATTGTACAGCAAATACACACGGCATTAAACTTAAAAGTCCACCGCATTCAGCTGGCGCAAGTTATACCTTAACATTTCCAAATGATGATGGTAACTCTGGTCAAGCATTAACAACAAATGGTTCAGGTGTATTGACTTGGGCAGCAGGCGGTGGACCAAGTTTGGGTACTGCCAGTATAATAAGAACAAACGCGCAAACGATATCTGAGAACATTACCATTGGATCAACCACCAACGGTATGAGCGCTGGGCCTATAACAATCGCTGACACTTACACGGTGACGGTCAACGGCAACTGGAGTATAGTATGAGTACATTAACAGTAAAAGAACTATCCGCACCAGCAGGTGAGGTGATTAAGATTGCAGCAGGTAAGACCTTAGACTTGAAGAGTCAGGGTAGCGTTACGATGCCTACGGGTAGTGTGTTGCAGGTTTTAATAGCAGATGACTCTGTTGGACTAACCACCTCGTCAACCAGTTACATTGACGTAGGTTTAAGTCTAACAATTACACCTAAATCCACTTCAAGCAAGATACTTTGCTTATGGAATGCTCACGGATTTCTTAGTGCTGTTGGTTCTGGTTTTGGCTCTAGGCTTGTCAGAGGGTCAACAACTGTATTTACCACTGCGACAAATTATTATGTATATGGCGGCAGTGCCACTTCAAGCAGACAAACGGGTGAGTTTAAGCATTTAGATTCTCCAAACACTGCCTCTGCTGTGACGTACAAAGTGCAAGTTCAACCTCACAATAGTACTCAAGTGCAATTTAATGCGAATGGACTTACGTCCCAATTAGTCCTTATGGAGATACAAGGATAATGGCATCAAAAATTAGAGTAGACCAAATACAAACCGCAGATGGTTCAGGCACTATAGCCTTACAGAATCAGCTATCGGGAATGACTCACGCTAGTGTGCCAGTGTTGACCACTAGCCATATACCTACGTTGACTGCAGCCCAGATGCCTAGCGGTAGCTTGTTAAAAACATCTACGAGAAATTACCCTGCCTCTGCTTATTCAACCTCAAGTGGCTATGTAAGTGTAGGCGGCTCAGTTAACTATACTGTTGTTAATGCTGGGTGTGCGCTTAGGGTTACCCAAAACGTAAATCTTGGTGCTCATGTAGCTACTAACTATTGGAGGCAAGTTAGATTATTGATTGATGGCCAATCTTATGAAGCGCTTACTGTTGCTCACCACGATACTGATAATCTTTATGCCCCTGTAACAATGGATGAATATTTCCCTAATCTAAGCCTAACTGCTGGTCAAGTTCTTGTGTTTCAAATACAGATAAGATCGAATGGTAGTCAAGCCACAGCAATAGATGACGGTTATGGTGATCCTACATTAATTATTCAAGAAATCAAAGGATAACTCACATGGCCGATAAAGTAGCAGCATTACAAGCACTAACTCCAAAAGGGCAATGGTAAAGTATTAATAGTGCAAAAGATAGCAGGATGATTAATTTAATTTTAACAGGAGAAATAAATGGCAAATGAAATGTCAACAGTGGACGCACTACAATCCCTAAAGCCAGGAGCTGAATGGGTATTGAGAGGCGACGTATTAGAGTGGTTGGACGGTTCACAGACTGAGCCAACAGCATTACAATTGTCTAATGAAGTGACTAGATTACAAGGTGTCTATGATGGCTTGGTATATTCTAGAACTCGTAAGATAGCTTATGATCTATTGAACCAAGATGAAATGCGTTATGACGATTTAGTTAATAGCACAACTACTTGGCAAGATGCTATTGCGGCAATCAAATCAGCAACCCCTAAACCTTAGGAGTAGAGAATGGCAACATTAATTAGTGGTTCAACTGGTGTTAACAAGATACAAGATGGCACAATTACAAATGCAGATATAGCTAGTAGTGCAGCCATTGCTGGTGCTAAGCTAATAATGCCCGCAGGAACTGTATTACAAGTGGTGACTGGTCGTGATACAGCATCTGCTATACTAGGTAGTAGTAATCACACGCTTATAAATTGCCCTATAACACCTATACAAAGTAATTCAAAGTTTTTTCTGCTGGCAACTATTACTCATGGAATTCCAGCCCAAACTAATAATGATAGCTATGATATTGGTCTTTTCTTTACAAGAAGCGGTGTTTCTATGGGCGGTAATCCAAATGCTAACAGAAGACAGGTTACTTCGGGTGACGGAGCTTTATATTGTACAGATGTTCCAATGTCCCTTGAAGGTAATGGAACAAACTATGAGTCGAAATACGACACTCTCACTAGAACATTTAACCATATAGATTCTCCTTCAGTCGCCGCAGGAACTGCAATACCATACAAAGTTATGGTGTACGCACAAACTTCATATTATAGAAACAGATCACTTGCAAATGCCAGTAGTGGCGGTCAGTCTAGTATGATAGTCATGGAGGTAGCCACCTAATGGATTTTTATTATCAAGCAATTAGAAACTTAACCGTGTCGACTAAATTTAATTTACATGAAGGAAATGTAATTGAATGGTTTGACGACGACGTAACTCAACCTACTATATCTGCAATAAATACAGAAGTTGCTAGATTGCAAACTGTGCATGACGGACAAGCATACGCTAGACTACGCAAAGATAAATATAACTTACTTAATCAAGATGAGATGCGTTACGATGATGTAAAGAATTCAACTACTACTTGGGTAGATGCTATTGATGCAATCAAAGTAGCACATCCTAAACCTTAAGTATAAATAGATACAGGAGAATAAAAGAATGGCAATCACTAAAATTACAGGATCATCTATAGCAGATGGCGCAATCACTAATGTAAATATTAATGCTAGCGCGGGCATAACCGCCGGTAAAATAACTGGTGTTACATTTCCATTCTACGTAGCGGCAGGAACTGCTGACAACATAACACTAACAGGAACCGGAGCCTTACCATTTTTTAAAGCCGACGGCGCGCAAGACAATATAGGAGCAGTATAAAATGGCGAATAGAATTCCGGTCAAGGCAATTTACTCTGGATCAGATGTAACATCACTTGGAGAATACACAAGCAGCGATAAAATAGATGGGGCTTACATTGCTGATGACAGTGTAGATGAAGCAAATCTTAAAGTATCGAACACTCCTACTAACGGTTATGTGCTTACAGCTCAATCAGGTGCATCAGGTGGATTAACCTGGGTAGCAGATTCTACTTCAGATTCTACTAAACTTCCTCTTGCTGGTGGTACAATGACAGGTGACTTAATCCTTGGTGATGGAATAAAGTTAGAACTTGGTGCTGCTTCTGGTGGTGATTTACAAATTTACCATAATGGAAATGATAGTGTTATTGAAGATGATGGCGATGGGGATTTAATATTAAAAAGTAATGGTGCTAACATTTTATTAATGCACGGTGCTGAAAAAATGATTAAGTGTGTTGAAGATGCTCAAGTAAATCTTTATTATGATAATGCTTTAAAAATAGCAACATCTGCAAACGGAGTAACAGTAACAGGTAGTGCAGTAGGTACAATGACTACAGACAATGATGGCTCGTTTGCTATGTCTGCTAGTAACAACTTTAAATGTACACCTGCTGGTAACTTTGCTTTAACTTTTACAAGCATAGTCGCACAGTCTGGAAACATACTCTTTATTAATTCAGGTGGACACACTATATCAGCACACGCTAATACTAAGGTAGATGCTAATTTATTAGCTACTATATCCACAGCAGGTACTTACTTACTGGCTTATTTTTCAGACGGAACAAACGTTTATATGACTAATTCAGCTGTTTATACTTAGGAATACATATGTCTTTAATTAACGCAACAGCTATACATAATGGAGCTGCTTTTGAGATTGAGCAGAGTCTCAGGTTTAATGATGATGATAGTGCTTATCTAGGTCGGACTCCAGCTAGTGATGGTAATCGCAAAACTATGACTTTTAGTTTTTGGAGCAAAAGAGGTGATTTTGCTGAACAAAGAATATTTGGTGCAAGTTCCGATAACTATATAGCTTGGTCTGCTTCTGACCAAATTGAGTTAAACCTTAGAAATGGTGGAAGTTCATCAAATGCCTTTGTTATTACTACTGCCAAGTACAGAGATTTTTCTGCTTGGTATCATGTTGTTGTTGCAATAGATACAACACAATCTACAGCCGCTAATAGAGTCAAGATTTATGTAAACGGGGAACAAGAAACTTTATTAGGTACTGCAACTTACCCTTCACAAAACAATGATATAAATAACTTTAATAGAAATACAGGTCAATTTATAGGTAAATTTCTTTCAGGTAGCCCCTACGATGGCTACCTAGCAGAAGTAAACTTCATAGACGGACAAGGCTTAACACCTAATTCATTCGGTGAGACAGGCACATACGGAGAATGGAAGCCTAAAAAATATCGTGGAACATACGGAACCAATGGATTCCATCTACCGTTTAAACAGGACTATGCGGTAGAAGGTTTTAGTGCTGTTACTTATAGTGGTAGTTCTTCAGACATATATGTAGGTGGTGTTGGTTTTCAACCAGACTTGACTTGGATTAAAAGGAGAAATGCATCAGCCGAGCATATACTAGTTGACTCTGTTAGAGGTAACAGAAGCCTTCTTAGTTCAGATACTACTGGCGTAGAATTAGATAGGTCGTATTTTAAATCTTTTGATAATGATGGGTTTAGCGTTGAAACAGCTGTATCTAATTTAAACTTAAACGGCTCAACTTATGTAGCTTGGAACTGGGATATGGGTAATTCTTACGGAACACCTGTAACAATAACTGCAAGTGGTTCTGCTCAACATCAAACTGGTACGGGAGCGCCGGTTGGTGCAAGTAGTATTTACATCGGTGTAAATAATTATTTAAGTATGCCAGATGATAAAAAATATGATTTTCAAGGTGATTTTACAGTTGAATGTTATATTAAAAGAAATGGCACTCAATCTGGAAGTGCAGCAATTTTAAGTAAATATGAAGTTGCTGGGTGGATTTTAGAGGTTGCTGCTAGTACTAATAAAGTTCAATGGCGTGACCAGAACGATGGTTCTAGTAATATGACCTCCACAACTGTACTTACAACTGCTACTTGGTATCACGTTGCTGTTACAAGACAAAACGACATGTTTATGATGTTTATTGATGGAGTTTTAGAAGATACAAAAGGTACTGATTACAACTATAGTATTTCTGGTATGAATCAAACGCTAAAACTAGGTAGATATTCTAATGCTAATAGTAATGCCTTTGACGGGTGGGTAGACGAAGTTCGTATTTCTAATAAAGCAAGATATGTTTCGAACTTTACTCCAAGTACAACAGCTTTCAGTAATGATGGCGATACAATATTATTAATACACTCAAATACATCTAATGGTTCAACAACTTTTGTAGATTCATCAGGTGCTGCTGTAAATACCAGTGGTTCAATCACAAGTTCGGTCAGTGCTAACCAAGCTTATGGTCAAAGCATAGTTAAATATACTGGCACAGGTTCAGCCGCCACAGTCGGTCATGGTCTGGCATCCGCACCTGATATGATTATTTGTAAGTCAGATACAAATGGGTACAACTGGCCAGTGTATCATTCGGGGTTAGCAAGTGCAGCTCATACCGTTACATTAGATATAACTGCCGCATCAGCGGTTGAAACAAATAAATTTAATGGAACTGCTCCTACAAGTTCTGTATTTTCAGTTGGCACTCATGGGACAAACGTCAGCAGCGCATCTCAGATAGCCTACTGTTTCCATGATGTAACAGGCTACAGCAAGTTTGGTTCATACACTGCTAATAATAGTGCTGCAGGCCCAACAGTGACGCTAGGTTTTTCTCCAGCATTTGTAATTATTAAAGATACTGAGGCTACTAATAACTGGATAATGTACGATAACACCCGCGACCCTAGCAATCCAAATACTGCGGCACTTTTTCCTGATACTACACAAGCAGAGGCTCAGTATGGAGCTATTGATTTTAATGCTACAGGTTTTCAAATTAAATCCACTGTAAATGCTTTAAACAGTGGGGGCAGAGAATACATCTACGCAGCCTTTGCAGACACACGTGAATACGCTTACTGGTTAGATCAAAGCGGTAATAATAATGACTGGACAAGTTATAACCAAACAGAGTCAGATATATCTGTTGATAGTCCAAGTAATAACTTTGCTACTTGGAATCCTTTATTTTCTAATGGCACACTTTCAGAAGGTAATTTACAGGCTTCTGTTACTGATAACAGGTCAGTGATTGCCTCTATGGGTATGGAAACAGGCAAATGGTATTGGGAGGTTTATGTTAAATCTGGTTCAGGTCATCATATTGGAATAATGGATATGGATTTTAACCATCTAACTGAAACTTATGGAGTAACAAAATCTATAACTATGTATTATGATGGTCGTGTGTTCCAAGATGGCTCTAATATATCAACTGATACAAGTAGAGCATATGCGATAGGAGATATTATTTCTTGGACTTACGATTCTTCTAACAGACAAGCAAAAGTTTATAAAAACAATGCTTTACAATACACTAGAACTTTAACTGCTCCAACTTACGGAGTTTATTTTCCTAAACTTTCTTCTGGTGGAAGTCCAGTTTCTGTAACTAACTTCGGGCAAGACTCCTCATTTGCTGGTAGTAAAACAGCACAAGGCAATCAAGACGGTAACGATGTAGGTGACTTCTATTACACACCACCTACAGGCTTCTTAGCGTTATGCACGGCTAACCTTCCATCGGTTGATGTTATTCCTAGTGAGAATTTTAATACTGTTCTTTATACAGGTAATGATGCTTCTGGCCGTGGTATCACTAATGCGGGCTTCCGCCCCGATTTTACTTGGATTAAAACTAGAGACCAAGGGTACTATCATTTCTTGTTTGACTCTTTACGTATTGGAGCAGGTACTGCCGACTATCATTTAATATCTAGTAATACAGGAGCTGAGGGGGCTGTTGGGCAAGCAAACCAAAGAATAAGTTCTTTTGATTCTGATGGTTTTACTATATCTGGAGGTGGTGCTTTAGCCAATACGAATCAAGCAAGTAATAATTATGTAGCTTGGAACTGGAAAGCTGGCGGTGCAACACCATCAAAAACTTATACAGTTACAGTAGTTAGTGACAGTGGTAACAAATACCGATTTGATGGATTTGGTACAAGTGCTGCAACTTTGAACTTACAAGAGGGTGGTACTTATACATTTAATTATCCATCAGCTCATCCGTTTAAATTTTCTACTACATCAAATGGCACACATGCTAGTGGCTCAGAGTATACAACAGGTGTGACGCATAATAGTTCAACACAGACTACAATAGTTGTTGCTGCTAGTGCTCCAGCATTGTATTACTACTGTTCGTTGCATTCTGGTATGGGTGGTGCAGTTAATACTAATGCTAGTTTTGGGTCTTCTGATTTTAGTGGGTCTATTATTTCTACTGTGTCTGCTAACGTAGATGCTGGCTTTAGTATTGTGAGTTATACAGGTACGGGGGCAATAGCATCTACCATAGGTCATGGTCTGGCATCTGCACCCACAATGATAATCCGAAAAGACCGAGATACTGCGGTTAACTGGGTTGTTTATCATGCAAGTTTGGGTACAGGTAACGGCAACCTTGCTTTGTTTTTAAACACGACAAGTGCACAGGATGGTGGGCAAGGATTTATGAATAATACTACGCCTACTGCCTCAGTGTTTACACAAGGCGATCAAGGCTTTGTTGGTGTATCTGGTAGGGATTATATTTCCTACTGTTTCCACTCTGTAGATGGCTACTGTAAGGTTGGTTCATACCAGGGTAATGGTAATGCTGATGGTACATTTGTCTATACAGGATTTCGGCCTGCTTGGGTTATGTGCAAAAGGTCAGATAGTGCTGGTGGTTGGCATATCCTAGATAATAAAAGAGCTTTCGCAGGTAATGAAATAGATGTTAGATTAGAAGCACAAGACAATGGTGCAGAAGGTACAGGAGGCCCTCCTCATACTGATTTACTTAGCAATGGTTTTAAATTAAGAACTACTTTTGACAATATGAACGCAAATGGTGCCAAAAACATATACATTGCATTTGCCGAACAACCCTTTAAATACAGTAACGCGAGATAACAACGGAGAACAATATGTGGTACTTTAATTCAGAAACAATAAAAACACCAAAGACAATGGTGATTAATGACATTACCTATCCTAAAGGAATTTTTAGAGACAGTGCAATGTTAAGCTCTTTGGGTATTAAACCTATGAGCATAGTAAAGCCTAACTCAAGATACTATTGGGATGGTGCTTATAGTGTAGATACATCTGGTGCTGAAGTTGTAGGAACTTATGCAGGTACAGCTAGAGATGTAGCAGTGCTTAAAACAAATATGTTAGCTAAGGCTAATTCACACGCTGCTGGTTTACACGCAATGATCGATTGGTATTGGACAAGAGCATCTAAAGGCGGTACGGCAGTACCTTCTAATATTGCTACTTACGCGACCACTTTATACAGTGAACATGAAACAATTAAGACGGCAATTGCAAATTGTAGTGATTTAGCTGGTGTAATTGCATATGAGAACAAACCTCATACTGAAACTAGAAAGACAGAAACTTATGATGCGGATGGAGATTTTGAAGCTTATGTAGGAACTTATACAAGTGCTAGGGAAATTGATATGTGTACACATTTCAGTGTTAACCCTACCGATGAAGTAGATCCTGCATTTGTAAGTTTAGTTGCTGACTAGGTATAAATAACAGTATGGCTATAAGAACTCCACTAAAAATCGACAGTACAAACCTTAAAGAAATGTCTACCGCTAACCGCGATAACGTTATAGCAAGGATGGTGCAACTATATCTGACAACCCCGTCAGTGAATTTATCTGTTGTAGGAAGCAGTGGTTCATTGGCCGCTATTACAGATACAAGGATGCAGGCAGGTGCAAGTACAACCGATGTAACTAACTTTGATAGTGCAGGGGAAACACCTAATGTAAGTACTGTTACAGTAACATATGATAAAATTACTTCAACGAATTCTTCGGTCTCGGCAGCTGCTGATACAAACAATATAAGATTTCCTGTGTACTATGACTCGGGCAATGTTAAAGCAATGACCCTTACTGATATGTATGATTCATTTGTAAGTCTTGCTACAAACGGTGCGAGTACTTTATTGCCTGCCTCCCAACCATATAAGATTCATACATCAACATCAGTTCCTTCTGGATATACATTAGTATCTTCAACTCCGGTGTTTAGTGACACACGAGCGAATGTGGGTGCCTATACAGCTAGTGGTATCGGTGAAACACGTGATCAGCCAACTACAATAACTAACTATTATTTGCATAAAAAAACTGGTTCACTTGCAGCCTATACTAATCTTCCATTGTATATTGATTCAAACCAGAACCTTAAAGAATATACCGCAGCTGAACTTGATGTTGTACTTAAAGAAGTAATACGATATGCATCAGTACATTTAACATCTAATAAATTAAGATACCATATCGGTGGTAGCGGTACTACACTAGGTACTGGTATGGCAAATACAAAATTAAACGGCGGTGGCAATTATCAACAAAGGTATGTTAATACCAACGACTATCGAACACAAGAATTTCCAAATGGTTCTGTAGTTACAGAAGCTACATATTATTT
>ENA-OSJC01002802-OSJC01002802.1-marine-metagenome-genome-assembly--contig:-NODE-2802-length-12842-cov-4.270349_pt1 | contig 12842 bp, 12 predicted proteins | sample MGYA00237885_ERZ534234 | MGnify/ENA primary metagenome ERZ534234 (study PRJEB26413, sample SAMN06343907) | marine metagenome | isolation source: coastal waters | place: Atlantic Ocean: West Antarctic... | reverse complement strand
AGTAACCACGGGTGTAAAAAACAACTTCATCGGTGCGTTAGCTGGTGATGCCATAACTGTTGGAACTAGAAATGTTCCTGTTGGTACAGAATCACTGTCTACTGACACTCAAGGTTCTAGGTCTGTAGCAATAGGTCATACTGCATTATTTGCACAAAATTTTACTACAGCTACTAATACTTACAATGTAGCAGTTGGTGCTAGTGCTGGTGGAGCAATAACCACAGGTATTAGCAACACCCTTATAGGTGGACTAACAGGTGATGCTTTAACAGACGCTGACCAGAATGTTGCAGTAGGTAACGCTGCGTTAGGTACTGATACTTTAGGAAGTAAATCAACGGCTATCGGATTCAATGCTCTGGCTGATCAAAACTTTACGACTGCTACAGATAGTTACAACACGGCTGTTGGTAACAACGCAGGTGGAGCAGTAAGCACAGGCATAAAAAACACCCTCATCGGAGGGCTAGCAGGTGATGCTTTAACAGATGCTGACTTTAACGTGGCCATTGGTCATCAAGCATTGTCAGCAGATACATTAGGCAGTTATTCAGTAGCTATTGGCGATGCTGCTTTGAGGGCACAAAACCATACTAGTGCCCAAAATACTTTCAACACTGCTGTTGGTGCAAGCGCAGGACTATTAGTAAGCACAGGCGTACAGAACACTTTTATTGGTGGCCTTGCAGGTGATGCTACTGATGACGGTACTAATAACGTAGCTGTAGGCTTTGAAGCACTGTCAGCTAACTGCGGTAGTGGTAATACAGTTTTAGGATGTAGAGCAGGTAAAGTAACTACAGCCGATAATAATACTTTTGTTGGATTGAATGCTGGTATAGCTACAACATCTGGAGATACAAACTCTGCTTTTGGAAAAGACTCATTAAAAACTTGTACTACAGGAACAAACAATACGGCTCTTGGTCACAATACACTAGGAGCATTAACTGATGCAAATAGTAACACAGCAGTTGGAGATCAAGCAGGGTCGTCAGTAACCACAGGGGCAGAAAATACTTATATTGGATTACAGGCTGGTGACGATGGCACTACTGGTAGTAATAACACTGCGGTTGGTAGTGCTGCTGGAATAGGTTTAACTACAGGCGGTAATAACACCTTGCTGGGAAATGACGCTGGTAGGTCAGGAAGTCCTGGAGGTGAAGTAAATAATGACAATCATAAAATATGTATAGGTGATGAAAACGTTGATGCCGCTCATATACAAGTAGATTGGACAGTAGCCTCTGACCAACGTGACAAAACAGATTTTACCGCATTAGATTTAGGCTTAGACTTTGTTAAAGCTCTAGCACCTGTAACATACAAATGGGATAAACGTTCTAAGTATGGTGATAAGACTGCTGATGGTTATGACCTTAACGCACAGTCTCCAGATGGAACTCACAAAGAAGATTGGCTAGACATAGGCTTTAAGGCACAGGAAGTTCAAACGCTTGAGGAAGCTGCTGGATATACAACTGCATCTAAGAAAAACCTTACTGTATCTACATCAGGTGATGGTAAACAGATGGGTCTACAGTACAGCAAGTTTGTACCAATACTCGTAAAAGCAATGCAAGAACAGAACGCATTAATTGAAGCACTCACTGCTCGCATAGTAACACTAGAAGGTTAATCATGCTATCTTCCAAATCTAAATTGTATAAATAAGGGTATAGCATAAGGATAAATTATGGCAGTTCCAACTACAAGACAAACACATATTGATTACTGTCTAAGACGTTTAGGTGATCCGGTTATTGAAATCAATGTTGATGATGATCAGCTCGAAGACCGAGTTGACGAATCACTTCAATATTGGAGAGAATATAACAGCGAAGCCCTCTTTCGTACATTCTTAAGTCATCTCGTTACAGCTACTGATGTATCAAATGAGTACATAACACTATCATCTGATATTGCGGTTGTGACTAAACTATTCCCTATCACTACTCTTTCAGGCGGTAACGTTAATATGTTTGATATTAAGTATCAAATGATGTTAAACGATATGACTAGCATTGAAAGTAATATGGGAAGCTTAGCATATTATGAGATGATGCAGCAGCATCTTGGTCTCATTGATATGAAACTCAACGGAACTCCTCAGACAACATTTGTTCGTAAGCAAAATAGATTATATGTGCATGGAGACTTTGCAGATAAAGATTTGATTGCCGGTAAGTACATGGTTGCAGAAGTTTATAAAGAAATAAATGATTCAGACTTTACAAGTGTGTGGAATGATTTATGGTTAAAAGAATATACAACTGCATTGTTTAAACAACAATGGGGTCAGAATCTAATTAAGTTTGAAGGCATGGTACTTCCAGGTGGTGTGACGCTCAATGGTAGACAAATATACGATGACGCGACAAACGATATAGATAGGCTAAGAGAAAGAATAAGACTAGAACACGAAATGCCAGTAGATATGTTTATAGGATAATAATATGGCCCGTAGTCCACATTTTAGTCAAAAAGTCAGATCAGAACAAAATCTTTACGAAGACATAATCATAGAATCAATGAAGATCTATGGTCAAGATGTCTATTATCTTCCACGAACTATTGTAAATGAGAATACAATCCTTGGTGAAGATGTTGCCAGTCAATTTGCTAACTCATATAAAATAGAAATGTATTTAGAAAATACAGATGGATTTGACGGCGAAGGCGATCTATTCACTAAGTTTGGTGTAGAGATAAGAGACGAAGCTACATTTATTGTAGCAAGGAAACGCTGGACACAAACTGTTTCTTCTGCAAATAATTCTATTACAGTATTACGACCAAAAGAAGGTGATCTTATTTGGTTAGAACTTTCAAATAAACTATTTGAGATTATGCATGTCGAGCATGAATCACCGTTCTACCAATTAAGTAATCTTCCGACATACAAAATGCGATGTCAATTATTCGAATATTCAGGTGAAGACCTTGATGTTGGAATTGCTGGCGTTGATACAATACAATCAGACTTTGGATACAGAGCTTACCTTACAATGGATAGTGATGGTTCAGTTGGCGGATTTACTGTTGGCGAGAATATTACTCAGACATTTGCTAACGGTACAATACTTACAGGTGAAGTTGCACATTGGAGTGATTCAGATAATATTATGCATTTGGTCAACTTCGGTGCAGACGATGGTGCATTCCACTTACCAGTTGTTGGAAGACAGGTTATTGGTACAGAGAGTTTAAATATAACAACTACAACTGCTGTAAGCGAAGAGATAGTAGAATCTAAGAATGAAATGAATACAACGTTTGAAACTGCAAATGCCGTAATGAGTTTCCTAGATTTCAGTGAAACGAATCCATTTGGAGATGTAAATTAAATGTTGAATGAATATTTTTACCATGAACGTATACGAAAAAGCGTGGCCATGTTTGGTTCACTCTTTAATAATATATACATTCTACATAAGAACGCGGCTGGTGCTATCATCAATACAAAGAAGGTGCCGTTATCATATGCACCTAAGTCAAAATTTCTAGAACGTATTAGAGAACACGCAGACCTAGACCTAGATCAAAAGGTTGCATTAAAGCTACCACGGATGTCCTTTGAGATCCTAGCGTACACCTATGCACCTGAAAGACAATTACAGAAGACCGGGAACTTTAGTAGAATTGGTCTGACTGATAGTGATCGTATGAAGTTTTATGCTCCGGTTCCTTATACTCTTTCGTTTCAGTTAAACATATTTTGCAAATTGCAAGACGATGCTCTGCAAATTGTAGAACAAATTATTCCATATTTCAATCCACAATATTCGTTAACTATTAAGCCATTCAGTACGTATCAAGATATACTAGAAGATGTACCTATTACATTATCTGGCATGAGTTACTCTGATGATTATGAAGGAGCACTGGATTCAAGACGAACTATTGTATATCAGCTCGACTTTGAGATGGAAGCTAACTTCTATGCTGGTGTTATAAATACTCAGATAATACGTAAGGTAGATATTGAAAATTATCTAATGGATGTTCCAAATGGTCTTGATGCAGATAGCGATGTGAAAGTTTCTAGGATCACAGTACTTCCAAACCCGCTTAATGTTTCAGCAGATAGTGACTTTGGATTTACAACGACACTTACAAATATGATTGATAGCGCATGACAAAAGAACCTGATAATATAACTAATGATTATAATTATTCGAGACAGACTTACTACGACCTTATAGAAAAAGGTAAAGAAAGCCTTGATCTGATGGTAGAAGTTGCACGTGAGTCCGAGCATCCAAGAGCATTTGAAGTTTTGTCTGGTATGATAAAGAATGTATCAGAAGTAAATGATAAGCTGATGGATCTGAATAAAAAGAATAAAGATATATCTGCAGAAGAGATTAAGAAAATAGAGAAAACTACAAACAATCTATTTGTAGGATCTACAGCAGAACTACAGAGAATGTTACAAGATAATGATGAAATGAGCAATGTGGTAGATATAACACCACAGTTAAATAAAGATGATAACAACTGATAAAACCACTTATCTAGGTAATCCCAATGTAAAGCGGGACGGTGTAGATACTGAGTGGACAAAAGAACTTATAAAAGAATATCAGAAATGCATGAAAGAGCCTGCGTACTTTGCAGGAACTTATTGTAAAGTTATAAACTTAGATAAGGGTCTTGTACCCTTTGATCTGTATCCCTATCAAGAAAAGATGTTCAAATCATATGATGAGCATAGGTTTAATATCGTATTGGCATGTCGTCAGTCCGGTAAATCTATATCGTCAGTTGCATATCTACTATGGTATGCTCTCTTTCATACAGAAAAGACTATTGCTATATTAGCAAACAAAGGTGCGACTGCACGTGAGATGCTAGCTCGAGTTACATTGATGCTAGAACATCTACCGTTCTTTCTTCAGCCTGGTACAAAGGCATTGAACAAAGGATCTATTGAGTTTAGTAATAACTCTCGGATACTTGCAGCTGCTACATCAGGCAGTTCAATTCGTGGTCTATCTGTTTCGCTATTGTATCTCGATGAGTTTGCATTCGTTGAGAAAGCATCAGAGTTCTATACATCTACGTATCCGGTTATTTCATCTGGTACAAGTACAAAGGTTATTATTACATCGACTGCCAACGGTATTGGTAATATGTTCTATAATCTATGGCAAGGTGCAGAACAAGGCGTAAATGATTATAAACCATTCCGTGTTGATTGGTGGGATGTTCCTGGTAGAGATGAACGCTGGAAACTACAAACAATAGCGAATACGTCACCATTACAGTTTGATCAAGAGTTCGGTAATACATTCTTTGGTACTGGTGATACACTTATTAACGCTGAAACACTAATGAAACTCAGAGCCAAAGCGCCTGTTAAGGTAGCAGAAGGCGGTGACTTTCTAGTATACGAAGAACCAGATAAGAAAAAAGAATATATTATGTGTGTGGATGTTGCGCGGGGAAGAGGACAGGACTACTCGACTTTTACCTTAATCGACATTAGCTCTCGACCTTTTAAACAGGTGGCTGTATATCGCTGTAATACTATTTCGCCAATACTCTTCCCTACAATTATTTATAAGTATGCAGTTCTGTACAATAATGCATATGTAGTTATAGAATCAAATGATGTTGGTCATGTCGTATGTAACGGCTTATATCATGACTTTGAATATGAGAACATGCATGTATCCAGTGCTATCAAAGCAAATGCTTTAGGTACTGAAATGACACGTAAAGTCAAGAGACTTGGGTGTTCTGGTATAAAAGATCTACTTGAGACATCTAAACTAGAAATAGTAGATGAAGAAACAATACTAGAGATATCTACGTTTATTGCTAAGGGTCAGTCATATGAGGCCTCAGAGGGCAACCACGATGATATCATGATGAATCTGGTCATGTTTGGTTACTTTGCTACTACAGAGATGTTTAGAGACTTAACTGATATTGATATTAAACAGATGTTATATGATCAACGTATTGCAGAAATAGAAAATGACATACCATCGTTTGGATTTATAGATGATGGTAGTGATAGAATAGCTGAAATAGAACGCCAAGAAGAGAATACACCCTGGGCTATTGAATATCAGCGAGATTTTTAATATTATAAATAACAGTATTGAATATCCGTATTATGAAAAACATATCATTTAGGTTCAAAGAAGGACACCAACCATGGCAATAGGTACACCATCAGAGTCACCGGCAATAGTCGTCAGGGAACTCGATAGAAGCGGTGTAGTACCCAACGTTCAAACCACTACAGGGGCTTTCGTAGGAAATTTTAACTGGGGTCCTGTCAAACAGGCTACGTTAGTTTCTGATGAAAGTGCGCTGGCTGAAACGTTCGGTTCTCCCGATTCTTCAAACACAATAGATTTTCACGGTGCTGCATACTTTTTACGGTACGCAAACACAATGCAAGTAGTCAGAGAAGTTACATCTGCTGCTTTTAACGCACATGATTCTGACGCAAACGCGACAGTATTAGTAACAAATAGAGACAATTGGGATGATCAGATTGCTGCTCGAGACAGTGACAAGCATTCATTTGTAGCTAAATGGCCTGGTAACTTAGGCAACTCATTAAAGATTTCATTCTTACCGGCAGACTCAGACAATGCCACTACAATATTTGATGCTTGGCCTTTCAAATCATCATTCGACGCAGCTCCTACAACATCAACTCACGCAGCAAATAGAACTGCTACAAGTGATGAAGTGCATGTTGCTGTAATCGATGAAGATGGTTTGTTTACTGGAACAAAAGGAAGTGTACTAGAAACATTCCCATTTGTATCAATAGCATTAGGTGCTCAAAACGCAGACGGATCTACTAACTTTATCAAAGATGTTATCAACAACCAATCAGAATATGTTTGGATGGCTGGTTTCGGAGATGAGAATAAGTTCTCAGCGTTAGCAGGTACAACAGCAGATAGTGGAGATGCTTATCTTCAAAGAACTGGCGCGCCGGCTGCAGTTAATATATCGTTGAAAAACGGCGTAAACTCTGGTGCACTGACTCCAACACAATATGCTACAGGATTTGATAAATTTGAAGATCCAGACACAATTACTGTCGACTTCCTTATCGCTCCAGGCATGTCATCAAGAGCAGATCAAACCACGGTTGTTAACGATCTTGTAACAATAGCACAAACAACACGCAAAGATTGTGTTGTAACAGCTTCACCTGCAAGAACAGATATCGTTGCATCTACAACTCCGGTAACAAATGCTATTACAACAGCTAATACATTTACCAACTCATCTTACCTTATCGTAGATAATAACTACCTTAAAGTATATGACAAGTACACTGATCAATACATCCAAATACCTGGTTCTTCAAGTACTGCTGGTATTATGGCTGCATCAGACTTCAACACAGCACCTTGGTTCTCACCAGCTGGTCCACGTAGAGGTCAATATGTAGGTATTACATCATTGTCTTATTCACCAAATAAATCAGAAAGAGATACGCTTTATAAAGCTGGTCTTAATCCGATAGCAAATATACCTGGTCAAGGTGTATTACTCTTTGGTGATAAAACTAAATTAGCAAGACCAAGTGCATTCGATCGTATTAACGTACGTAGATTGTTCCTTGCAATTGAGAGAGCTATTTCGATAGCTGCACGTAATGTTATGTTTGAATTCAATGACGAATTTACTCGAGCAGAATTCCAAAACGTAGTTGAGCCTTTCTTACGAGAGATTCAAGGACGAAGAGGTATTACTGACTTCAGAGTAGTTTGTGACACTACAAACAACACGGCCGCAGTCATTGATCGAAATGAATTTAAAGCAGACGTCTTCATCAAACCAGCACGTTCTATCAACTACGTAACTCTAACGTTCGTAGCCGTCAGAACAGGTGTTGACTTTGAAGAAGTAGTCGGCACAGTTTAATTGACAGATAGGAGAATATAAACATGGCTATTCTTGGAGTAGACGACTTTAAAGCCAAGTTAAAAGGTGGTGGAGCCAGAGCCAATCTGTTCAAAGCGACTATTAACTTTCCGGCTTATGCATTAGGAGACGTAGAGATCACGTCATTCCTTTGCGAAGCAGCACAACTTCCTGGCTCATCGTTTGGCATCATCGAGATGCCTTTCAGAGGCAGGTTTTTAAAAATGGCAGGAGACCGTACATTTGATACTTGGTCCCCTACAATCATAAACGATACTGACTTCGGTATTCGTAATTCAATGGAACGATGGATGAATGGTATTAATGCTCACAGAGCTAATACTGGTCTAGTTGCTCCGGTTGATTACGAAGCAGATTTGTTCATAGAGCAACTCGATCGTAATGGTGATAGCCTAAAGAAATACAACTTTAGAGGTTGTTTTCCAACATCACTATCAGCAATCGATGTTTCTTACGGTTCAAACGATGAAATCGAAAGATTTAGCGTTGACTTCCAGGTTCAATACTGGGAATCTGCAGATACAACCTCTTAAGGTTTGTATATATAATACTATAGCGAGGCATTAAGTTGCCTCGTTAATTCCAAATATGAAGGTTATTAAATGGCTGAAACGTCACTAAAATTATTTGGCTTCGAACTTCGAAGAGCTAAAAAGACAGAAGTTCAACAAGCTAAACTAAAGTCTATTGTACCTCCGGTCGATGAAGACGGTGCAGGTTACGTAACTGCTGCCGGTGCACATTATGGTCAATACATTGATATTGACGGAGACAAATCAAAAGACAATTACCAAATGATACAAAAGTATCGTGGTACTGCGTTGCATCCTGAAGTTGATGCTGCGATAGAAGATATTATGAATGAAGCAATTAGCGGAGCCGAAGAAGGTTTTGCTGTAAAACTTGAAATGGAAAGTTTAAAGGCTTCAAACGGAATTCAAAAGAAAATCCAAGCAGAGTTTGATGACATCTTAAAGATGCTACACTTTACTGATTTGGGTCATGATATATTTAGACGATGGTACATTGACGGAAGACTTGCATTTCACTTAGTTGCAAATGTAGATAATCCTTCTAAAGGTATTGAGGATATACGTCCTATCGATTCTGCAAAGATTCGTAAGATCAAAGAAGTAAAGACTTCTAAAGATCCTGTTACTGGTGCCAAGATCATTGAAAATACAGATGAATATTACATCTATCAAGAGAAACCAGGTCAGCAACAGTCTGGCGTGAAGCTAACTAAAGACTCAGTTCTTTACGTTACATCTGGATTACTTGATGAGACACAGAAGAAGATTATATCTTATCTTCAAAAAGCACTTAAACCTCTTAATCAGCTACGTATGATGGAAGATTCATTAGTAATCTATCGTCTTGCACGTGCTCCGGAGCGTAGAATTTTTTATATAGATGTTGGTAACTTACCAAAAGGTAAATCCGAAGAATATATGAAAGGTATTATGGCAAAGTATCGAAACAAACTTGTATACGATGCTTCTACTGGTGCAATTAAAGATGACAGAAAACATATGTCAATGCTCGAAGATTTCTGGTTACCACGTCGTGAAGGCGGTCGGGGAACAGAAATTTCTACATTGCCAGGTGGCGATAACCTTGGACAGATAGATGATATTCTATATTTCCAAAAACGTTTGTATAAGTCTCTTAATGTACCAATGGGCCGGCTTGAGTCAGAAACACAATTTAATCTTGGTAGATCTACAGAGATTTCACGTGACGAGCTCAAGTTCCAGAAATTTATTGATAGACTACGTAAACGATTTTCTATACTCTTTGCAGAAATACTCAAACGTCAGCTTATTCTTAAGAATGTTATTACAGAAGAAGACTGGGAAGAATGGGGATCAGATGTACACTTTGATTATATAAGAGATAATCATTTTACAGAGTTAAAAGATGCAGAATTACTTCGTGAACGACTACAAACATTAGATATGACTCAACAATACATTGGAGAATATTTCTCTAAAGAATATGTATTTAGAAATGTATTAATGATGGGTGACGAAGAAATTAAAGAAATTAAAAAACAAATAGCTGAAGAACAATCAGCTGGAGAAATAGCAGATCCGGAAGCAGAAGCAGAGGCACAAGCTCAGGCAGAAGCCGAACCGCCTGCTCCAACCCCTGTACAAATAGTGAAACCAGAGAAAGAATAAAATAATGGCTGAAGAAGAAATGAGAACATCAAGTGGGGAACCACATCCTGCAGCAGGGGTAGCTGATATGATTGATTTAGCGTATGCTCAAGATTTTAATAAAGCAAATACTATATTTAATGATATGATGGGTGATAAAATATCAGATGCATTGGATCAAGAAAAGATTTCATTAGCCGATCAAATATTTAATGATCAAGAGGAGACTGATGATGAGGAGCTCGAGGCAGGCGATGAAGCCGATGAAGTCGAAGACGGCGAAGAAGTCGAATATGACGAAGACTCCGAAGAAGTCGACGATGAGGGCGAAGAAGCCGAAGAAGCCTAAATAATAATTTTTATAAATACTACAAACTAAACTAAAAGTGTGGCATAAATGATAACATTTCAAGAATTAAGAGAAAAAAAAATCAAAGGCATGCCACCAGGTGAACATGTCTTCGGTGGAAAAATGAAAGGTGTATCAGTTATGATACACAAAACAGATGAAGGTATGTTTTGCCTATACCTGGATAATGAAAAATTAGACGAATATCCTACACTGGCAAGAGCTAAGAAGTCTGCCGAGGAATTTGTGAAGGCAGCAAAGGGAAAATAGATGGTCGATATAACACAAAAATATGCAAGAGAATTAGACATCTCTAACCCTATGGGAATTCCTGCATACGATTTTATTATTAATACTTATTCTGGTGCTAACATTGCATCCACTACATATAAACGTGGTGGCGCTAGCGGTACAACAGTTGCTGTTGTAGCTTATGCTTACGATGGTAGTGACAACTTAACAACTGTAACAAGGTCTAGCTAATGGGCGCATATAAGTTCAATGTTTTCACTGGTAAGCTTGATCTCGCAGGCGGTACTACTGTTACAGCACAAACAATTCTCGACCTTGGTGTCGTAGAAAGACAAGGTAACTATCCAATCGGAGACTATGGCACTTTAACTTCTGCTGTAGATGCTTTTGGTATTGCTACTGACTCTGCCTATGATTGTATGGCACCTACAGGTCAATCAGTAACAGTCGATCACGGCTCCGTAGCATAAACTAAAAGGAATTTAAAAAATGGCAACAGCTGTTCAACTAAGACGGGGCACAACTACCCAGAACAACGCTTTCACAGGTGCCCTGGGTGAAGTAAGCGTCGACACAACTTTAGACACAATAAGAGTACATGATGCAAGTACGCAAGGTGGTTTTGAAATCACTTCTAATGCTGCTGCTCAAACTCTTACAAATAAGACACTTACTGCTCCTACTATTACTGGAACAGCTGTCATGGCAACACTTGATATATCTGGAGACGTAGATGTTGACGGTACACTAGAAACTGATGCATTAACAATCGGCGGTGTTACTTTAGCAGAAACAATCTCTGATACAGTTGGTGCAATGGTCAGTTCTAATACTGAATCTGGTATTGCAGTAGCATATCAAGATGCTGATAATACACTTGATTTTACTTTAGGTGCAGCACAAACTACTATCAATTCTATTCTTGCAACTGATCTTATTTTAGGTGAAGATGCACAGACTGCAATAGATTTTGGAACTGCTGATGAAATAGATTTCTTAGCAGCCAACGCGGTAAGACTAACATTAGCTGCTGGTGCATTAAGACCACAAACAAATAACCAAATAGATTTAGGTACATCTTCTTTAGAATTTAAAGATGCTTTCTTTGATGGTACAGTTACTTCAGATGCATTTGCTGGTCCTTTGACTGGTAACGTTACAGGTAACGTATCTGGTACTGCTTTAACAGTTACACAAGCGGCTCAAAGTGCAATTACTTCATTAGGAACTTTGACTGCATTAACTGTAGATGATGTTGTTGTAGATGGTAAAGTCATCACTATGACAGGTTCTTCTGGTGATACTTTCGTTACAACTGTTGCTGCTAATGGTGCAACAAGTCTAGTAACAGTAGACGCAGCAGCTGCTGCAGCACACTTAACAATTACTGCTGATGGTACTGTAGATATCAATTCAGCCGGCATATTAACTTTAGATTCTGGCGCAGCAATCAATATTGAACCGGCTGCTGGTTCAGCAATTTTATTAGATGGTACAATTAGTATCGACGCCGGAGTAGTTACAGGCGCAACGAGTATTACATCAACTGCATTTGTTGGTGGGCTAACAGGTAATGTTACAGGTAACGCCTCTGGTACTGCCTTAACAGTTACACAGGCCGCTCAAAGTGCAATTACTTCATTAGGAACTTTAACTGCATTGGCAGTAGATGATGTTGCTGTAGACGGTAAAGTCATCACAATGACAGGTTCTGCAAGTGATACAGCAGTCTTTACTGCTGGTGCTAACGGCACATTGAGTATCGTAACAACAGACGCTGCAGCCGCGGCCGCAAACATAACAATTACTGCTGATGGTACTGCTGAGTTAGCAGGTACTACCGTTACTTTAAACTCATCCACTGATATCGTATTAGATGCTGATGGTGCTGATATTATATTCAAAGATGGCGGTACTTCTATTCTTACAATGACAAATAGTTCTACTGATTTCGTAATGACAGTAGCAACACAAGACAAAGACTTTAAAATTGTAGGTGATGACGGCGGTTCTGCTATCACTCCGTTTGTATTAGATATGTCTGCTGGTGGAGATATGTTCTTAACTGGTGGTCTTATTGATCTTAAAAATGATGGTTCAGCAGTTTCACAAATAAAATTCTATTGTGAGAGTTCAAATGCTCA